>Ga0247834_1002015_pt1 | contig 32090 bp, 23 predicted proteins | sample LaCruzMarch2015__8_FD_187118 | JGI IMG/M metagenome (GOLD analysis project Ga0247834, IMG submission 187118) | Freshwater microbial communities from meromictic Lake La Cruz, Castile-La Mancha, Spain - LaCruzMarch2015_12m | ecosystem: Environmental > Aquatic > Freshwater > Lake | place: Spain... | reverse complement strand
ATATTTTCTAAAATACATTGATCTGTCAGAATATAGTTTAACGATAAAAATTGCGAAATAGCACTAGGATTAATAGATTTCGGACACTGAGGGTGCTCAAGTAATCCCTTAAGTTCCGACGCGAAAACAACTCCATTGTTTGGCAGTTTAAAATAATAAAGGGGTTTTTCCCCAAACCTGTCTCTAACTAAATAAAGCTCTTTTAATTGGCTGTCCCACAAAGCAAAAGCAAACATGCCCTCAAAGTGTGATAATGCATCAACTCCCCAATGATTCCAGGCAGTTAAAATAACTTCGGTATCACTTTGAGTTTTGAACTGATAACCAATTTGAGTAAGAGTATCTCTTAATTTTTTAAAGTTATAAATTTCTCCGTTAAAAGAAATAGTGTATCTATTTGAAAAATCATGCATGGGCTGGTTTGCCGCATTAGACGGATCTTGAACAGATAATCGACGATGCCCTAATGAAATATTTTCATTGACCCAAACTCCATAAGCATCAGGCCCTCTATGGGCTATAGCCTCTGTCATCTTTTTTAAAATATTTGGGTCTTCGTTATCGCCCCATGATAAAATGCCTGCTATTCCGCACATGACTTCTTACTTTGTTTCAGCATGTAAGGAAAAAGCTTAGTCATTAAAATCACAACCACTGCAAAAAGAAGAGTGCTTGTATAGTACATATAGCGTGTTAAAGGTGGCTCAAAAAGGCAAACCAAAGCAGAATTCCCAAGGTGCATAAGAGCTGAGCTAGTTAATGCTAAATAAAGAAAATCCATTTTTTTGCGTTTATATGAAGCCACTAAGCAGCAAAATAAAATAATGAAAAGGAAGAAACAGTAACTATATCCTCCCATTCCCCTCATTGTATCTTTTATATAATAAATAGCAGAAGCAACGAAGTTAGCTTGTGTAAGCTTAATCCCCATTATTAATGCATTATGATCAATAATTTGCATGACTTCAAAGCTAGTGTGGTCTTTATTGAATTTTTTATCTAAAATATCTTTTGACCAAATTTCCCCCCAGATTTTTGAAGAAATTCTATGATACATAGTATTGTAAAAATATTCGTAAGCATATAGTTCTTTAGCTGGTTGATCTAAGCTGGTTATATCATTTTTTTTGAATTCTTCTATTGCTTCAAGCAAGAATTTCTTTTGCTGAGGGTCCTCAATACTTTTTAATGCGCTACTGGATATAAGAAATAAAGGACGCATTAAAAATTGTGTTCCGGCAAACGGAGTTCCAGCAAAATGTCCATGATAAATTTTGTGATAACTTTTTTCAGCAATGAAAAAAGAACATAAAGATAATGCAGAGGCTAAAAATACTTTACTAGAAACTTTTACGTTCTTTTCGAAAATCATCATGTAGATTGCATAGATAAAAGCAACCACATAAAAAAAGACAAATTGTTGCCGTGTGAAGCATAATAAAAAAAGAAAAGTGACGAATAAGATAGTGTTTTTCGTATCCTTATAAGCTAGCACTTTAAAAAATGACAGTGATGCTAGTAGAAATAATGGGTAAGCAATGCTCTCACTAATTATGTTGAAAGCTGATACATGTGTGGCAAGTGGAAATAAGAAAATTCCTACAAGTACTACATGCAAATAAAAATTCAAATTAAAAAAAGTTCGCAGGAAGTTTGTCAGGAAATATATGGCTCCTAAGGAAAATAAAGTCTGAAAAATAGCCAGATATTTAAACACATTTTCCTTAAAAAGAAATTTGAAAAAAGTAATAATTAACGGGTACATACCTATTCTTAATATGCTGTTGTTTTCATAAGAACCAGTATCAGGAGAAAAAATTGGATCATTATTCAAAAGAAAAACAATAGCCAGAAGAAAAACAAAGAAAATACCTTTATCTTTTGTGATTTTAGAAAACATGTCTATCATTAGCGCTCGTGTAACTATTTCTGGGATTATCAACGTATTTAGACAAAACATCAAATACTTATTTACATGCTTCGTAATTGCCTAATTACATAATCTAGCAACAATAGATACTGACTAGAATCTGCAGCACTTGCTATATGTTTTTTAAGCTGATCATAAAGTTCATTATATATTGCAAGCTTTTCGTTATTCCAAGCTTGTTGGCATAAATTTGCAATCACTTGAATTAAATCGTGCTGTAGCAATAACCAAGAAGCAGTTTGCCAAGAATTGGTGGGACTAATTGTTTCAGCCCATTCCCATAAATATGACAGGTTTAATTTTTGATAAACACTGTCTATATTTTGGATATCAATTTCCCCACGATGACTAACCTGATATGTAAACAATACTGAAAAGGGTATTTTTGTTAGCTGTGAAGATTTTATCTGTGCTGCAAAAATATGTTGAGGTGATGACAGGCGAACCATTACACATTGAGCAAGATTTTGTGTTAACCGGCGTAACGCATCAAGAGTTTCTTCTTTATCATGATTGAAAGTTTTGTAGTTTTGTAACTGTTCATGAAAACTAGTTTGTTCCAACACTTCTACAAATGCTCTTACTACTTCTAAAGAATCAACTCGGAATGCTTCTGACATTTGCCCAACAAAACAAGGGCCCATTGTGTTGATGACTAAGTTTGCAAGAACAGTAGCTGTAATTTCCACCTTTAAAGGATGATGTTTCAAAAAGTCTTTATATTCTGTTTGAAAGCGCTTTGGAAAATATTCTATGTAATATTTTTCACCAAAGCACGCTGTATATTGTAAAGCATGCAGCATGTCTTGATACAAATGAATTTTTGAGTAGGCAAGTAAAACAGCAAGCTCTGGTCGTGTTATCCCAAGGTGTTGATTTTTACGTTGTTGCAGTTCTTCATCTGACGGAATATTTTCAACTTCTCTTCGAAGTGGCAAATTAGCACTTGTTTCAAGTTTCTTAATAAGAATGGAATAGGCATTAATATCAGTCATTGATTCTTGCTGCATGCGCGTTAACGCTAAGGTTTGCATCCAGTTATCATACAAAACTAATTCACTTACTTCATTGGCCAAGCTGGCTAGCAATTCATCACGTTGATTGTTGTGAATAGCCTTTTTTTGCAACAGAACTTGGCACATGATTTTTAAGTTTACTTCATGGTCAGAGCAATCAACACCTGCTGAATTGTCAATCGCGTCTGTGTTAATACGTCCACCATTGAGGGCATACTCTATACGGCCTAATTGCGTTAATCCAAGGTTGGCTCCTTCACCAATGATCTTTGCTTTAATTATACGTGCATCGACGCGTACAGAATCATTCGCCCTATCTGCAACTGCTGTATGACTTTCAATTTGTGATTTTATAAATGTTCCAATTCCTCCGAAAAATAGTAAATCAACTTGCGTTTGCAAAATCTTGCTTACTAATTCATCCGGAGAAAGCTCAGGTACATCTATATTAAAAACATTAGCTACTTCTGGGGTGATTTCTATAATTTTTGCTGATCTATCATACACGCCACCACCTTTGGAAATTTTTGATAGGTCATAATTTTCCCAAGCGCCAAGCGAACTAAATAACCTTTGTCTTTCGCCATAGCTTATTTCAGGGTTCGGAGTCGGATCTAGAAAAATATGTTTATGGTTAAATGCTGCCATCAAACAAATTTTCTGTGATTGCAGCATGCCATTTCCAAACACGTCACCCGCCATGTCACCTACGCCTACCACTGATATAGGGGTATTTTGGCAATCAATACCCAACTCCCAAAAATGTCTACGTACAGCAATCCAAGCACCACGGGCAGTTATGCCTAACTTTTTATGGTCATACCCATTAGAGCCGCCTGATGCAAAAGCATCTCCTAACCAAAAACTTACTTTATTTGAAATTTCATTCGCTATATCAGAAAAGGTTGCTGTTCCTTTATCTGCAGCGACTACTAAATATTGATCGTCATCATCATGCCGTATTACTTGCTGAGGCGGCCTAATCTGATTTTCTACCAAGTTATCAGTGAGTGATAGCAATTGCTCAATAAATAGCTTATATGAATTTACAACAATAGTTTTAAGGGTTTGATCAGAGCATCCTGATTCTTGTAAAGCGTTGTAGTTTTTGACAACAAATCCACCTTTTGAGCCAACTGGAACAATGACTGAATTTTTAACCATTTGGGCTTTCATTAATCCTAGAACTTCTGATCTAAAATCTTCAGGGCGATCGGACCAACGAATTCCCCCTCGAGCAATTTTTCCGCCACGTAAATGACAACCTTCTACCGTTGGGGAATAAACAAAAATTTCAACGAGTGGTGATGGCTTTGGAATTTCAATAATCATGGTTGAATCAGCTTTGAAACTCACGCAATGAGGTGCATATCCAGCTTGAAATGCAGTCGTGCGCAACGTTGCCTGAATAACATTTTGAAACCTGCGCATAATGCGATCATGATCAAGACGCTTAATAACGGAAAATGACTGAAAAATTTTGACCTTTAAATTTTCAAGTTCTAATAATCTTTTTTCGTTAGAGATGCCAAGAGAAAACATCTGATAAAAATATTTAACTAATAATTGCGTTATAGATGGATACGCAACCAAACAATCAGCTAAAGCTTTCTGGGAATAATTAAGGCCTAGCTGTTTTAAAAAACGTCCATAGGCTCTTAATATAATAATCTCTTTAAAATCAAGATCACAAGAAACAGTTAGTGCATTAAAGGGATCAACTTCTATTAGTTCTGCCCATGCTTGCTTTAAACCTTCAACTAACTTTTGAAGAGTAGAAGCAGGCAATTCTAAATCATTTAAATTAGAAATTTCATAGTAATGCATCCATATTTTTTGACCGTTTATTTCAGCAAAAAATGTGCGTTCTGCTTGTATATTTAATTGAAAATTTGTGAATATTGGGATTATTTGTCCCAAAGTCAACGGAGTATCTTTCTGGAGCACTCGAATAGTTCCAGTGCCATTATTTGTTATGGTTTCAAAGTAGATAGCTTCATTGGTGTTAAGCCAATCTATTAAAACTTGCGCATCATGAGCCGCAATTTCAGGACTGTTAAGTTTAAGGTAAAGATCAGAAAAAGTAATAGACGCAGTGATATATTTCTTTTTACAAAAATAAGAAAAACGTTCTTGCCACGTTTGTGAGGCTATCCATAATTTTTCTTCAAGGTCTTCAATATTAACGATAATTTTTTCAGAAGAATTAAAACCAAGAATATATGTCAAGCGAGCAAATGATGTGTCGCCCACATACCCATGGGTAGAAGCTAAAATTCCCCCATATTCTTTTGAAATTAATTTTCCAAGCTCTACTCGCAGACTTTCGCTGTACTTATGTTTGGGCAAATATACTAATACCGATAGAGAGCGACCAACTTCATCGGTGCGTGCAAAAACAGCATTACGATCATACATATTAAGAATGCGTTCAATTAATTCCACTAGCTGTTTTTCTGATAGATAGTAAAATTCATCTAACGGAATGCTATCTATGATATTACTCAATAATCTTTCATCATGAGATTTAAGAGAAAATCCAAAAGTTTGATAAACTTTTATGGCTTTATTTTTTAACCACGGAACATCAATAGGAGAAGTTTTATAAAAATCAGAAGTGAATAGCCCAATAATTTGAACAACGCCTTCAATGGTTCCATTTTGATTAATATCCAGAACTTTAATGGAGTCTATTCTAGAGCCGCGGTATATAATGGAGCGCGCGTGTTCTTTTTTTATGTGCATTAAGTGATGTTGAAGAAGCTGACTAGCTGGCTCTTGAAGTTCTATTGTGGGTAAGAAAAAATCTTCTGAATTGTGAATTTCATCTTCTTTAAATAATCCATATCTATGAGTGGCTTGGTTATCAAACTTAGTATCTTTATCTGAAGAATTTATGGTTTTATAGTGTCGCAATCCAAGAAATACAAAATGTTCATTATCTAGCCAATTTAAAAAAGCTCCAGCTTGTTCAATATACTCTTCTTTTTGTGCAAGCATTGCGCTTGATATATTTTGAGTCCATTTTTGCATGACAGAAAAATCATCAACCACAAGAGTTAACTTTGAATAAAGCTCCCTTAATGACACTCTATAATTGGTGGGAATTTCTATATCTATAGGAAGAATAACAGCAATTAGTGATTCTGCAGTTGATCCTTCATGGCAGCAAGTTAATCCAGAATCAGATCTCTGCGGAGAAAATATAGGGTGCACAAGCTCATCAACAACTAATTTATTCGTTGCTAGCCACACTTTTGTGCTGCGCACAACGAAAGATTTGTCAAAACTATGTAAAAATAATACTTGAAGTTTGTGTTTTTCAAGCAGGATATGCTCGATATGAAATTCATTTTTAGGCGGAGATTTTCTTAAAATATCAAAAGCTTTTTTAGCAATATCAGCCAATATATTTTGTGAAGCCTGTTCACAAAGATTTTCTAAATACCCAAAACTAACGTGCTGAAAAAAACTACTTACAAATTCTTTAAGTACAAGATTTTTTTTATCATCTTCTGATAGAATATTACTGATAAATTCTAATTTTTGAATTTCTTTAGAAGACATAAAAATTTCTAATTATTTTTCCTTGATTATACCTAGGATTTGCAAATAAACCTACGGGTATATATGGGCTGATCACTTAGCCATGCTGAAGTTTTTTTATCAACATTCACAGCACCTGCAGCAATGCTGTATTGCCAAACTAAGCGGTCTTTCCACTCATTGCCAAAATAAACATATTTTTTTTCTCCAAACATCTTATTCAGCAACGCTGCTTTTTTTTCGCCAACTAAATTGTTATCTAGTGTGCTGCCAAAAGCGCCGTCAAAAATATTTAGGAATGCAGAAACTTTATCAGCAATTTCTTGGTCTGACCCTGTCACCAAATAAAGCTTAGCTCCTTGCTCCTTGAGCTGCTGAATATATTGAAAAATTTCAGGAAAAAATACTAATTTTTTGGGGTCAAAAATAATGTTTTTTAAAAGGTTATGTTTTAGGTGTGTTCTGCCTTTTTTCCACCAAATAAAAAGCTGAAAAAATCTAAAGGGATGGCGCTTTAAAAAGTCCCTCGCACATAACCATAAGCAATCTCCAGACCATAAAGTGCCATCTAGGTCAACACAAATAGGAAATTTTGCAAAATCTTGTTCAGAAAAACTATTCATAACTAAGATGTATAAGGATTCTTAATGTTCTTCACAATGAACCTTATTGGCACACCAGGTAAGTTAAAGTCATCTCTTAGCCCATTACTAAGGTACCTAATGTAAGAAGCAGGCAGGTCATCAGCCTTAGTGCAAAATAACGCAAATGTTGGAGGACGTGATTTTACTTGTGTCATGTACTTAATGCGAATACGACGACCTGCAACTGCAGGGGTAGGGTGCCTGTCCAACATAAATGGCAGCCACTCATTAAGCTTTGCGGTTGGAATACGCATATTCCACAATTTATTAAGCTCTAAAACCATATCAAGCATTTGATCAAGATTTTTATGATTCAAAGCAGAAATGGCAACCATTGGAACATCACGCACCTGGGCAAGTTGATAATTTAATTGATTACGAATATGCTCCATAAGCTCTGGAAGATGATTTATTTTATCAACTTTATTCAGCGCTAAAATTAGTCCGCGACCTTCTTCAGCTACTTGTTGTGCTAACCCAAGATCTTGTTTTTCTAATTGCTCTTCAATAGGAATGGTTGCATCAATTACTAACACAACCATTTCAGCAAATTGTAGAGTTCTTGTGGCGCTTTGAACCGCTAACTGTTCAACAGCATCTTGTACTTTTGCTTTTCTTCGAATTCCAGCAGTATCAATTAATTCAAATTTCTGACCGTTATGTTCCCATAATAAACTAACTGAATCTCTGGTTACGCCTGGCATATCTGCGGTAAGCAATCGTTCTTCACCAAAAAGCGCATTAACCAAAGTGGATTTTCCAACATTGGGCCGACCCATAATTGCTAGCTTCAATGGTCTATCTGTTACTTCAACCTCTTCTTCAACCGTTAAGTGAGGCTGAATTGCTTCATATAGTGCATCAATACCTAAATTGTGCTCTGCAGAAACACTTATGACTGTTTGAAAGCCAAGAGCAAACACATCATATTCAGTTATTTGTGCTTTTTTGCTGTCATTTTTATTAATTAGCACAATGATGGGCTTGTTTTTTTTGTGTAAAAATTTTGCAATTTCCGCATCAAACGCTGTTATTCCTGCTATTCCATCAACGACAAAAGCAACCATTTGGGCTTCTTCTATCGCAGCTTCACTCTGTAGCTGCATATTTTTTGATAATTCAGGGTGTGCAGCAGATGTTTCAGGATCGGCAAGTCCAGGCGTGTCTAATATACGAAAGGGCATGTCGCCATAGTAGGCTTGTCCTTCTTGGAAGTCCCTGGTAACTCCAGGGCGCTCATGTACAATCGCCACTTTTCTCCCTAGTAGACGATTGAAAAGGCTAGACTTACCTACATTAGGACGGCCTATTAGAGCAAGGGTAAACATAATTTATTTCTATCTCCAGGCTTGTAATACGCCTGAATCAGTTAAGGTGAAGATTGTTTTATCTGCTGCAATTGGAGAGAGTTGACATGCTGATTCCAAGCTATATGTCGTATCAATTTTTCCATCTGTAACATTTACAAGCGCCATTTGTTCGCTTGTGCTAACAATAGCTAATTGATTGTTTACAGCAATTGGTCCTGCCCAGGTGATCACTTCTTCACTTTCACGTTTACGTGGTAAAGACGCTGCCCAACGAACCTGTCCTGTTGATTTTAGTAAGCACACCAAGTCATCATTCGTGGTAATTAAGAAAAGAAAATTACCGCTTAGTACCGGGGTGCGCAATGCACCAATGTCTTTGGTCCATATCTTTTTACCAGTTAACAGTTCATAAGCAGCAATGCGCCCACCATGACTTGCAATATAGACGATATTATCTTCAATAATTGGTCGTGCACGAATATGTGCAATGCTTGATACTGTATCAATTCTTAAAGCAGGAGTCATAGTGTCTGACCAAAGCATGCGACCGCTTTCAGGGCTTAAACAATAAATTTCTCCTGAAGTTAAAGTAACAACAACTGCTTGTGAGCAAGCAGCAGGGGCGCTTCCACCAAGAAGAGAGCTTGGTTCAATAATTCCTGCATAATCCCACAATTCATCGCCTGTTTTTGCTTCAAGTGCAAAAATCTCGTTATTCACAGTCACAACAAAAATACGTCCAGCAAAAATAGTTGGTGCAGCACGAATAGGAGTTTCTAGCTGCTTCGTCCAAATGCTTTTTCCGGTTTGTGCTTCAACACACCAAACTTCACCGAAAGATGTTGTGATATATAAATTATTGCCATCAGCGGCAAACCCGCCGCCCATAGTGTTACTATGTCCTTCCTCAGGCGAGGTTGTTAGCTCCCAAACAAGAGAGCCATCCGCAACTTTCCTAGCTTGTACGTAACCATGTATATCCATCGAGTATACTAAGCCATTGTTAACAACTGGGTGTGTAATCAACCTATGGTAGGTGTCAGATCCATCACCAATAGTTTCGGCCCATACTTTTTTTAAGTCATTACTTACTTGCACAGGTTGCACAAGATGTGCAGGATTTCCTCCAACATGATTCCAATCTTTCAAATCAGCAGCTGCAGGCAGTTGAACCGTCATATTTTCCAAAGCTGGATCTGGCCTTAAAGAATTCCCCACTATAATAAAAGGCTCGCGTTTCCCTTTTAATTTTTCTTTTGTTTCACTGCAACCAACTAGAACTAGTAGAGCAATCAAACAGCCTGTTATAGATACGTTTTTCATTAGTTCCCTTTTTGAGCTTGCTCTGCCATTTGGCTGGCTAGATTTTGTGTCATGACTTGAGCACGTGTCTGAAGATCTTTAGGGCATTTTGGATCTTGTGCAATGCTCACAAATATTTCTGCAGCTTTTGCATGATTATTTTGACGTAGCTCAACTATTGCCTTCAACTCGAGAGCTAGGTGACGATAAGGCGCTGCTTCTTTTGCGCAAGGCTCTAGCAGTTTTTCAAGTTTTTTTAATTCTTCCACGTTGTCGTTTTTAAGGCGATCTAAGTGCAAGCTTACATAAAGAACAGTCGCCAGCTCACGGAACATGTGTTCAGTGCTGCTGCTATCCATCAAATCCTTATAAATTTCTTCTGCCCGATTCAAATCCTTATGGCCAGTTTCCTGACGTAAGATCGCAGCCATATTAAATTTTGCAAGAGTAGAATATGAACGATGAGAAGATTTTGAAATACCTTCCATAGCTGACAAGGCATCTCCAATATTTTTATTAAACAATAATGTTTGTGCACTCACAAACTGTTGAGAAATAATATCGCGCTGCTTAGCTTGGTGATGTTGCCAAAAATTAAATGCTGCTGATAACCCAATAATCACAGCAAAACCAATGACTATAGACTTTCCATACTTCTTCCAAAGTTGTTCAAATTTTTCTTGGCGAAGATCATTTTCAACTTCTTGGACGAACTGTTCAAAATTATTTGACATAAAAATTCTTTTTGATCTTAAAATTTATTCATAATTGCACTATATACTGTATTGAGAGAACAGCAAATACAGAAGTGATGGCAATTTTACCAGTTTTGGTCACACCAAACCCTATTTTACGCAGAAAAGCTACGCTTGTGTCTGTTGTAGATGTGCATATCAAAAAATTATTAAAAGATTTAGAAGAAACCATGGCCGCAGAAGATGGCATTGGACTTGCTGCTCCTCAAGTCGGAGTTTCAAAGCGAGTTTTAGTTATGGATGTGCCAGCAAACATGACAATTGATGGAGAAGAAATGGAAGGAGTTGATGCAGATCAAAATCTTTATCGAATGGTAAATCCAGAAATTATTTGGGCTAGTGATGAATTGTCCACGTGCCAGGAAGGCTGTCTTTCTGTTCCGGGACAGTATGCCTCAGTAACACGTCCAGAAAAGGTGCGTATACGATACCTAAATGAAAAAGGTATTGTTTGTGAAACAGAATTTAATCACTTACAAGCCGCTTGCGTTCAGCATGAAATGGATCATTTAGACGGTAAGCTTTTTGTAGATTATCTTTCATCAATGAAACGTGAGATGTTGCTTCGCAAAGCCCAGCGTGTAGAACGATAGAGATATTTCTCTATAGTTCTACAACTTCCTAGCGATCGACTCGATTTCAAAGCACTCAATAATATCACCTTCGCGAATGTCATTATAGTTTTCAAAGGCCATACCACATTCAAATGCTTCTTTCACTTCTTTTACTTCGTCTTTGAAGCGTTTAAGTGTTTTTAATGTGCCTTCATGTATTACAATGCTGTCACGCAACAAGCGTACCTTTGCGCCACGTTTCACTACGCCTTCGGTTATGTAGCACCCTGCAACTTTACCAATGCCTGTAATGTTAAATACGTTACGTATGGCGGCATTTCCAAGATATTTTTCTTTCAATGTTGGCGCTAATAGACCGCTTAGCATTGTTTTAATATCATCAATTACATCATAAATAATTGAATAATAACGAATGTCTAAGCCATCTCTTCGTGCAAGGTCTCTGGCTTGTGGATTTGCACGCACGTTAAATCCAACGATAATTCCTCCAGAAGCACGAGCAAGAGTAACGTCACTTTCGTTAATTCCTCCAACACCGCCGTGTAAAATTCGTGGGGCCACTTCCGTACCACTTAATTTTTGTAAGCTCGATGTGATCGCTTCTAATGAGCCTTGAACGTCAGTTTTAATGACAACAGGGAACTCTTTAATATCCCCAGCTGCAATCTGACTCATGATTGATTCCATAGAAGTCTTCACTCTAGATTTTGCTATTTGGTCACGTTTTCTATGAGTACGTGATTCTGCAATTTCACGAGCTTTTGCTTCACTTTCAACAACCAAAAATTCATGGCCTGCAGTAGGAACGCCGTTAAACCCTAAGACCTCAACAGGAACTGAAGGTCCTGCTTGTTTGATAGGTTTTCCATGATCGTTAACCATTGCACGAACCTTGCCCCATTCAGAGCCTGCTACAACAATATCACCAACTTCAAGCGTACCATTTTGGACAAGCAGTGTTACAACAGTACCGCGGCCGCGATCAACTTTAGCCTCGACTACGGCGCCTAATGCACTTCTGTTTGGATTAGCTTTTGGCTCAATGACTTCTGCTTGCAAAAGAATAACTTCTTCTAATTTTTCAAGATTCCTAAGCTCTTTCGCTGAAACTTCAACGCTCAGGACATCTCCACCAAATTCTTCCAAAATTATGTCGTGGTTTAATAATTCACTGCGGACTCGCTCTGGGTTTGCGTCTGGCTTATCAATTTTGTTAATGGCAACAACTATTGGCACACCAGCAGCTTTTGCATGGTTAATTGCTTCAATGGTTTGCTCCATAATTCCATCGTCTGCAGCCACAACAAGAACGACAACGTCTGTGACGTTTGCTCCACGAGCGCGCATTTCACTGAAAGCAGCATGACCTGGTGTATCAATAAAGGTGATCTTTTTACCAGATGCCATCGTAACTTGATATGCACCAATATGTTGAGTTATTCCCCCAGCTTCACCAGCAACAACGTCTGTTTTCCGCAAAGCGTCCAGTAGTGACGTTTTTCCATGATCAACGTGTCCCATTACAGTCACAATAGGCGCGCGGGAAACTAAATCAGCTGCGTTATCTTCTGCTCCCTTAAGTCCAATCTCAATATCTGAATCAGATACACGTTTGGGAGTATGACCGAATTCAGCGCAGATCAATTCAGCTGTATCAGCGTCAATAATCTGATTAATAGTCACCATCATGCCTAGTTTCATTAATGATTTAACCACATCACCAGAACGAACAGCCATACGGTTAGCAAGTTCACCAACTACAATGGTTTCAGGGATAATTACTTCTCGCACTATTTTTTGTGCATCCTGTTGATCAGCGCCATGTTGCTGACGCATTTTCTTTTGATTCATACGTTTCATAGCAGCAATAGAGCGTGAACGTTGTTCAGTGTCGTCTGCTAATAATCTAGCCTGAGTATTCCTGTCTAATTTTTTAGGAGCTTCGCTCAATGTTTTTTTAGCTGGAACCACAACTTTTTTAGGAGCTTCTGCTCTGTAAACAACGGCTTTGCGTTTTGCTGCTACTGCTTCTTCATCGTCAGCCACCACGAAATCATCTTTTGGTTTTGCTGGATGTTTTGAATCACTTCTTTGTGGAGTTTTTACAAGTTCTCCAGGTGCTGGTGGTAAAGTGGCAGCCATAAGTTCTAGACTTACAAGCTCAATACGTTTTTGCTCAAGAATTTCTGAATCTTTTGCTGAGTCTTCAGGTTCTTGATTACGAGAACGTCGTTCTTGCTGCCTTGCTTGTTCTTCTAAAGCTGATTTTACTGCCTTTAAACGAGCATCTAGCTCACCATGAGTAAGCCCACGAAGAGTTTCCGGTAAATTAGCCTCATTCACATTAACAGGTTCTATAGGCTTTTCTACCTGCGATCCTATTTTTTTGCGTTTAACCTCAACGTCCACAGTTTTTGTGCGGCCGTGCGTAAAGCTTTGTTGCACTTGTCCTTCTGCAGGACGCTTAACCTCAAGTCTTTTTCCTAAGGTAAGTGTTTTTTTCTTAACTAGCGCATCACCTTGCTCCGTTGCTTGAGCCTCGGTATTGTTTGCTTGTCCCGTTTGCGACTCCAACGCCATACATATCCTATTCTTGGTTAAACCAGTGCTCACGAGCCTTCATGATGATGGCATTAGCCACTTCAATATCCATAACTCCTGCACCAATAATTTCTTGTAACTCATCTCCAGCAAGTTCCGCTAAATCTTCACGTATTTTTACGCTTTTTTCTGCTAGCTTTACCAACATCTGTGATGTTAATCCAAGACCGTACATATCTTCAGCAACGCCAAGTGCATCACACTTCTCTTTCATTATGGCATCCAAATTTTCAAGATAAGCCTTGCCTCTAGATTGCAGCTCATTAGCTGTATCTTCATCAATACCTTCGATTCTCAAAAATTCGTCTATATCGATAGTTGCGACTTCTTCAATGGTTTCAAAGCCTTCAGAAATTAATAGTTGAGCGAACATTTCATCTATATCTAACGCTTCAATGAACAAATTCATTTTGCTTTCATTTTCCTGTGCCCGACGGTTTACGTCGTCGTCTTCAGTAATAATGTCAATTTTCCAGCCTGTAAGCTGTGAAGCTAGGCGTACATTTTGCCCACGTCTGCCGATAGCCAAACTTAACTGGTCTTCAGCCACAATCACATCTATACGGTGTTGGTCTTCATCAATAACAACCCTAGAAATTTCAGCAGGGGCAAGTGCATTTACGATAAAAGTAGCTGGATTGTTTGTCCAAGTAATTATGTCAACTTTTTCACCTTGCAGTTCGTTCACAATAATCTGCACACGACTGCCGCGCATGCCAACACAAGAACCAACAGGATCTAAGTTTGGGTCAGATGTGTAAACAGCCATTTTTGCACGACTACCTGGATCACGCGCAATAGCTTTAATCTCAATAATATTATCATAAATTTCTGGTACTTCTTGTTCAAAAAGTTTAGCCATAAACTTAGGATGTGAGCGCGACAACACAACCATTGGGCCGCGTGAATCAGGTTTTAAATCGTGAATGATTGCTCGAACTCTGTCACCAACACGGTAGCTTTCTCGAGGAATCAGATCATCCTTACGCAAAATACCCTCGGCTTTTCCAAGGTCAACGATAACATTTCCAAATTCGACACGTTTAACTAACGCATTTACCACGTCGCCAATACGATTTTTGAATTCTTCATGTTGACGAGCGCGTTCTGCATCACGAACCTTTTGAAAAATAATTTGACGCGCACTTTGTGCTGCAATTCTTCCAAATTCAAGAGGAGGAAGCTCTTCTTCCAAAAGGTCATCAATTTTTGCATCTGGATAATCTAGAAGCGCTGTTTCAAGCGTAACTTGATTAATAGGGTCTTCAATCAGCTCCACAACCATCAAGCAACGAACTGTCTGTACATGCCCCGTTTCACGGTCAATATTGACGCGAATGTCATGTTCCATTCCGTATTTTTGTTTTGCAGTACGCTGCATCGCAAGTTCCATGGCAACAATCACTTCTTCGCGATCAATGCCTTTTTCACGTGCAACCACATCAGCCACTTGAATTAATTCATGTCTTGGATGTTGAATTGCGTTTTCCACAGGCTTTAATTTTCTGCTTGCCATGGTATCCCTATATCAATCTTTCTTCTAAATAGAATTAGTCAAATTTGCCTGGCGGATATCGCCATAGCGAATGTCGATACGATCTGATCCACTATCAAGGGGGTGCTTCAGGTGTAAAGAAATACCTTCATCAGAAGCTTTTTCTAAAAACCCTTGGAAATTCTTACGATTCTCAACAGGCAATATTGTTTTTACCACAATTTCTAAGCCAAGGAAACGTTTATAATCTTTTGGCTGTGTAATAGGTCTTTCTGGGCCTGGAGACGATATTTCCAATACATAAGCACCAGAAATAGGATCATCTACATTCAAATGAACAGATAAAGTTCTACTTACCTGTGCGCAATCATCTACATTAATTGGTTGCTCGTCCAATTTTTCAATCATAACCTGTAGCGTTTTGCGCGTCATGCCAGTTATTTGGACGCGCACAATTCCATACCCCATAGGATTAACAATGGAATCAAATTTTTCGTGAAGAGAATCTATTAGTTGCATACAAACTTCCTTAAGCCATATCGGTAAGGTAGGTATTTTATTTATTGATTTCAAGTTTTTTGTTTATTTTTTTAGCAATAGGATGATGTTCTTGCACAAGTTGGTATACAGATATAGGCATCACATGGGTGTATATTTGGGTGGTTGCTATGTCACTGTGACCTAGTAATTTTTGAATGGTTAGTAAATCAGACCCACCCTGTAAAAGGTGTGTAGCAAAGCTATGACGAAACACATGAGGTGAAATCATCGTCGGATTTAGGCCAAATTCTAAAGCAGTTTCTTTTATTAATTGTCCTACTCGTTGACGTGTAAGGCACCCCTCTTTACTCCTTGATGCAAAAAGAAAAACTGAGCTTTTTGGGCCACTTACAAAAATTTCTCTAACTTTTAAATACGTAAATAATGCCTCTATACATGTGTCATTTAATGGCACCAATCTTTCTTTGTTGCCCTTGCCTTTCACTAAAATCATTGGTTGAGCTGTAGCGCCTTTAACAACACAATTTACGGGCAGTCTAATAAGCTCAGTTACTCGAAGACCAGAAGCATATAACAACTCTAAAATGGCCCTTATTCTAATGTGAGCAGGTTCCGTGGCATTTCTCAAAAAATCTAAAAAATCTCCCATTTGTTTAGAAGAAACTACTTTAGGTAAGGCTGCTGGACTTTTTGCCGTCTTTATATGTAAACATGGGTTGCTAGCAATGGTTCCTTCATTAAAAAGAAAAAGATAAAATTGCTTAAGTGTTGAAATTCGCCTGTTTATTGTGCTGACTTTAAATTCTTTGGAAAATAAATCCTGAATATATTCTTCTATATCAGCTTTTAAAACATTTAATGCTGATTTGTTAATCCATTTTGTAAAGTGGTTCAGATCTCTCTGGTATGCTTCTAGCGTGTTTAAAGAAGCATTACGATCAGCCGCTTGTGATTCAAGAAATAAATCTATTTGCATATCTAGATTAGTAACATTATATCAGAGGGCTTTACTACAGATAATTCTTCGTGAAATACTATTAGTGTAAACCTTATCAACTTATGTGGTGTTATTACTATGGATATGACTTGTACAGCAGACCCAAACTTTCTTGCAACAGCTATTGCTGTAATGATACTTCTCTTAGTGCCAATGGCATTGCCTATTATAAGAAGTATCCCAAACTTTAATATTTCAAAAGTATCTTCCATTGGTGGAGGAATGGCTGTGACCGCTGTATTCGTGTTCATGGTTCCAGACGTTATTGAAAAAATAGCCCAAGTCTCAGAAAATAGCAGCATAGAGTACCTAAGACAGAAACACCATTTAACGTTCTTAGTATTTACGACTTTCCTGTTTGCATTTTGTGCAATGTATGCTTTGGAAAAAATGGCTCTTGATCGTACAAAAGCAAACGCAGAACCTAGTCGTTTTGTATTCTATCTTCACATGGGAATACTTTGTGCAATGATGATAGCTTTAGTTAGTTCATTTCCAGTACTTGCAAAAGCTAGTTTTTATGCAATCGGTCTGGTGTGTGCATTAGCTGTTTTTGAAATTTTTCTCGAAGAAATAGCGCTATTAAAGCACTTTGGAGAGCTATATTCCCACCTAGGGCGGTATGTTGTAATGTTAGCAATTGCGATTGGTTGGGTTCTTGGGCTAAAATTTTCATCGCATGAAACTACTGTATTTACTCTAATGACTCAAGCTTTTGTCATTGGCATGATTCTTACCGCGGTAATAAAAGGTGAATTTGACATAATTAATCAATCGAATAACTGTATTATTTTCCTTGTTTCTGCTTTTGTGAAGGTGCTTATTGTATTAGGCTTAATCACAATTGAAGATGCAAATGCTGCTAAAAGAGCCGCTATGCCTAAGCCTCAACCTCCCAAAGCTCAGGCGGATATTCATGTGCTTCCTGCTCCTGGCTCTGCTCCTACTTCTGCAGCACCACCAAATTTAGATATGGCGGCCGGGCCTGCTGGTCCAGTAAATCCTGGAGCTAATCCTGGGGCGGCTCCAAACCCAGTTCCACCTGCTCAATACTAATTTTTAAACAGAGCCCAGCATTATTTTACTTGCTGGGCTTTTTTATCACGTATAAATTCCGTCGATAATCTCTTCAAAAAGCTTATGCCAATTTTGTTCTGCGCCAATCCGCATTAAAACAGACCCTATGCCAACAGCTGCACGATCCATAAATACAAATTCTTGGGGGGGCTTTATTCCTCCTAATTCATGCAGTTTTTTATGAACGTTTCTAGCTGTTTCCCATCCTTTTTTTCCACCATTTATTTCTTGAATAGGACGAACTTTATTTTCCAGTAAGGGCTCATATAATAGCTTTGCCCATTGATTTAGCACATCGATCAGTTCATTGGAAATGTTATTGAAGCCCCAACGTTTATAAGCATCCACCGCCAAATCTGGCTTGTTGTCTCTAAAGGCAATATATAAATCGACTACTGCTTGTAAAAATGGTCTTTCAAATTGTCGAACGCAACCAAAATCAAGTATGCAAATTCGACCATCATCTAGTATTAAATAGTTCCCTGGATGAGGATCTCCATGCAATATGTTGAAACGATAGAGTGGCCAATACCAGGCCAAAAACAGCTTGCGCCCTAACTCATTACGAACATCACTAGAGCATGCAATATACTCAAGGGCAGGCTTGCCTTCAATCCATTCCATTGTTAAAAGGCGTTTAGTCGAAAGCTCTGGATATATTTTTGGCACGATAATGAAATCAAATTGGTTTTTGAAAATATTTCTAAATTTCTCAAGATTTTGTGCTTCTAAGGTATAATCCAATTCTTCATAGAGGCGATCACGAATTTCTGTTGCTATATCTTGTGTGTCTATTGATTTATTAAAAGACTGATAAATTCCTAAAACCATATCTAGTTGTTTTAAGTCAGCTCTAATTGTGGTTTCCATATCGGGATATTGAAGTTTTATAGCAAGGTTTTCTCCCTGAATGCTTACAGCTTTATGAATTTGTCCAAGTGATGCAGCATGGGATGCTTTTAACGAAAAGCTCTGAAATAAATCTCTCCAATTTTTCCCAAGCTCTCCAGTCATGCGCCGTCTTACAAAACCTTCTCCCATTGAAGGTGCATTCGATTGTAGTGTCATAAATTCTGCCGCAAATTCTGGAGGTAGGGCATCTGGTACGGTTGCTAAAAATTGAGCCATTTTCATAAATGGCCCTTTAAGCCCTCCGAAAGATTGACGTAATTTTTGTGCATAAGCTGCTTCATCGATATTCAATCCTAAGTATTCTTGAGCGCCAACACGCATGCCAATCCCGGTTAGAGTTGTGCCCACATCGAATAGTCGCTTCAGTGTTTTAAAATGTTCCATTATTTTCTTTTATAGCTCTGGCTATGGTCAGTACTTCAACTCTTGCTGCTCCTGCATTTAATAAAGCCTGAGCGCATGCATTGGCAGTTGCTCCGCTTGTAAGCACATCATCGATCAATAGTACATTTGCATTTTTTAAAATATTTTTAGAATCAGTTACTGCAAATGCATCTTTAAGATTTTCATAGCGTAGCGATTTACTTTTGTGCCCCTGCGACGCGGTTGACTTTACGCGTTTTAAAAGATTTGGGTTAATTGCAACATTTGTATACTTTGCGATTAATTTTCCAAGTTCTGTTGCCTGATTATATTGACGGATGAAAAAACGCCACCAGTGCAAGGGGACTGGCACAATAATATTAGTGTCATTAGGAATACATCGTTGTATCCAGCCAAAAAGCATAGGGCCCAAGTGTAGTCCATCGTAATTTTTATATCTCAGCACAAGTTTTTTTACTGAATCATTGTAAATAAGCGGGGCGTAAGCTTTAGAAAAAACAGGGGGGTGTTTTAAGCAATCTGTGCATGGCATGTCATGATCAACATTATCTAGGGGAACACAACACACAGAACATTTGGGTGATGTTATAAATCTTAATTTAGGCCAGCAATCACTACACAAAGTGTATGGCTCTTTTGTTATTTCTCTGCACAATGCGCATTGAGGTGGGAGCAAAAAATTAATTACAGCTTGCGCAGCAGGTGTGTTAAAAATCACTTTTGTAAACGTGCTATGTTTGCAGGAATAGGATGATCCTTAGCTTTTACGGTTTCTAGAAAGGAGTGTTTTTGCATGTACCCATCGTACCAACGGTAGAGTTTTTCGTAGTTTTTTCGGAATGGTTCATCTGAAAAACGAAGATCAACATAGGACAAAAACGTTGCTACACATAAATTTTCAAATAAAATTTCTTGATTTAGCTTAGTGTCTATACTCTCATCAAGATATTTCATCCCACTGGTTAGCGCTAAGCGTTGACGATCGTACCAATCTTCACACTGCAAATGCTTTGGTCGAAAAAAATGTTCATATCTCATCGAAACTGCAGCATCTGCCATGCCATCAACCAGGGCTTGTACTTTTAATGATTTAAACTTATCTGGCATCAGCGCAGTGGTTTTTCCTGTTTTATCCATAATGAATTCACAAATTACCGATGAATCAAAGATGGTTTCATCAGCACTTATTTTTAAAGCAGGGATTTTACCCAAGGGATTTAGTTTTCTAAAAAATGTATCTGTTTGCCAGGGATGAAATTCTTCAACGATAATATTTTTTGTTTGTTCGCAGGCTAAAATAACAGCTTTAACTTTGCATCCAAAAGGAGAGCTAGGAAATGAATAAAGTATCATCGGTACAAATGCTAAAGTATCTTAGCCTATGCTAGCATGCAACCTTATGGTTTTCAGCATATTTTTCTATAAATTCACGAGGTAATCCGATATCAGGACAAACTATTTCTCCACATAATGCGTTAGCATTCGCATGATTATGAACAGGTTTCAGGCATCCTATAGCAACAGTGAGATTTGGCACAACAACATTTCCTGTGCTTGTGGAAGTATTTGCATCTATTCCGCTTGGAACGTCAATCGAAATAACGGGATTAGATTGTTTGTTCAAATTGTTTATTAGCTGCTCAAAAATACCTTCGGGCTTCTTGGTTAGTCCAATCCCAAACAAAGCATCAATGTATATGTCTCCAGAAACAGGCATATCGGCAAATTCAATGTTTGGATAAAGGGCTTTGGCACGATTTATATTAATATTCAAAACATCTTGAGAAGGCAAAACAGGCATGAAAATAGTTATTTTTTTTGTATGAGGAGCTAGAAATAATGCTGCAGAAACGCCATCTCCACCATTTTTTCCAGGTCCTGCAAATATAACCACGTGATCACTGCAAAATGGTCCGTAGTAATTTAAAATCTCTTTTGCACAAGAAAATCCTGTAACCTCAATCAGACTTCCTTCGTCTAATCCAGTTATTCGTAAATAATCTGATTCACATAGTATGGTAGCTTCTTTGTCTAGAACTGGAAAATCCATGAAAGGCCTTTGTGTTTATTTAAAATTTAAAAATTTCAAATTTTAGCACTATACAACTAATTTTTTTGAATTTTTTATATTTTTGTTTTCTATTCCAAGTATATCGGATTCTACGTAATCATTGTCAATCATTTTTCCAGAAGGTTTTTTGTTTTTTGCAGAAGATAACGCACTAACTAATGTAGCGTTGCATTTTTACAACTTTATGCGCTAATCATTCGAGCTTTCAAGTATGGTTTCAGATACTGGCCTGTATAGCTTTTTGCAATCTTTGCAATTTCTTCAGGTGTGCCTGTTGCAATAACTTCACCACCACCATCTCCACCTTCAGGCCCCATATCAATGACCCAGTCAGCCGTCTTAATCACTTCTAAGTTATGCTCAATAACTAAAACTGTATTTCCTTGCTCAACTAAGTGGTGCAAAACTTCCAATAATTTTCGAACATCTTCAAAATGCAAGCCTGTTGTCGGCTCATCAAGAATATACAAAGTTTTTCCAGTGGCGCGACGTGATAATTCTTTTGCTAGTTTTACGCGCTGAGCTTCGCCACCTGATAGGGTTGTTGCTTGTTGGCCTACTTTTATATATCCCAAACCCACTTGTTTAAGGGCACGTAATTTGTCAGCTACGGCTGTATTATTTTCAAAAAAATCTACCGCTTCTTCAACGGTCATATCTAAAACATCAGCAATGCTTTTATTCTTGTATGTAATTTCTAACGTTTCACGATTGTAGCGTTTTCCATGACATTGATCACATTCTACGTAAACATCAGGCAAGAAGTGCATTTCAATTTTTACAACACCATCTCCCTGACAAGCTTCACAACGACCACCTTTGACGTTGAAAGAAAATCTACCAGGCGTATAGCCACGTGTTTTTGCTTCAGGCATACCTGAAAACCATTCACGAATTGGTGTAAAACATCCAACGTATGTTGCTGGGTTTGAACGTGGGGTGCGGCCAATAGGTGATTGATCAATATCAATAACCTTATCAATATGTTCCGCACCTTCTAATGATTTATAAATTCCAGGTAAATCTCGTCCATGATTAAATTGACGATTCAACGCTTTGTATAAGGTTTCTATTACAAGGGTTGATTTTCCGCCTCCTGAAACTCCGGTAACACATGTAAATGTGCCCAAAGGAAATGTAGCTTCAACATTTTTTAGATTGTTTGTTTTTGCGCCAGTGATTTTTAAAAATTTATCTATGTGACCTGTTCTACGGTGTGTTGGTATGGGGATGGATTTTGTGCCTTTCAGGTACTGACCTGTCAAACTTTTAGGACACAACATTATTGTTTGTGGTGTGCCTTCCGAGATAATTTCACCGCCATGCACGCCTGCTGCTGGCCCCATATCAATTACATAGTCTGCAGTGCGTATAGCATCTTCATCATGCTCAACAACCACTACTGAATTGCCTAAATCACGTAAGTTACGCAGAGAATCAAGCAAGCGATCGTTATCGCGTTGATGCAAACCAATTGATGGTTCATCTAGTACATACAGCACACCCGTAAGGCCTGATCCTACTTGAGAAGCCAAACGTATGCGTTGGCTTTCGCCACCTGAAAGAGTTCCTGCTCCCCTTGAAAGAGTAAGATAATCAAGTCCAACATCAATTAAAAATTTCAATCGGTTACGAATTTCTCTTAAAATCTTATCGGCAATGTCTTGTTGTTTTTTTGTTAGCTCTAGGTTTTCAAACCACTTCAATGCATCTTTTATAGAGAATCGACATACTTCACCAATATGCAATTGTGCAAGTTTTACACACAAGGCTTCATCTTTTAATCTGTAGCCTCCGCAACTATGACAGGGTGTTTCGTTTTGGAACCGTCGTAAAAATTCTCTAGTCCAATCGCTTTCTGTTTCTAACCATCTGCGACGTAAATTTGGAATAACACCTTCAAAAGGTTTTTTTGAAATGTATTTGCGAACTCCATCATTATACACAATAGGAATAATCTCAGTGCCTGACCCATGAAGAATAATTTTCTTTAAGTTTTCTGACAGGTCTTTGAATGGAGTTGTTGCGCTTTCGCTAAAATAGTTGGCAAGTCCATCTAGCACTTGCGCATAATATTCCGAGGTCATTTGCCCACGCTTATTAGTTACTGCACTTTCTTGTGCTGACCATGGTGCAATTGCCCCTTCACGTAAGCTAAAATCATGATTTGGCACAACAAGATGCTCATCAAAAACAATTTCAAGACCTAAGCCATCGCATGTAGCACAAGCGCCATGTGGACTATTGAAAGAAAATAGACGAGGCTCGATTTCTTCCAAAGTAAATCCTGATGTAGGGCATGCAAATTTTGAAGAATAAGTTGTAATCACTTGGGTATCTGCATTTTGTACCCACAACAATCCATCACTCAGCTTTACTGTTGTTTCAATTGAATCTGCTAAACGTGTTTGAATATCTTCAGGCGCCGCCATCACTAAACGATCAACAACGACCGCAATTGTGTGCTTTATTTTTTTGTTAAGAGTTGGCGCTTCTTCAATGGCGTAATTTTTCCCATCAATGTAAACGCGCTGAAAGCCTTTTTTTTGCAGATCTTGCATTTCTTTTTTGTATTCACCTTTACGGTCACGCACGATGGGAGCGAGAATCATGATTTTAGTTTTTTCAGGAAGCTCTAAAATACGATCAACCATTTGGCTGATGGTTTGTGCTTCAATGGGAAGTCCAGTTGATGGCGAATGCGGCACGCCTATGCGTGCAAATAACAAACGCAAATAGTCATACAATTCGGTGACTGTTCCAACTGTTGATCGTGGATTTTTTGACGTTGTTTTTTGTTCAATCGAAATTGCTGGGCTTAAACCTTCTATGGAATCCACATCTGGTTTTTGCATTAACTGCAGGAATTGCCTAGCGTATGTTGATAAGCTTTCAACATAGCGGCGCTGACCTTCAGCATAAAGCGTATCAAATGCAAGGGATGATTTTCCAGATCCACTAAGGCCAGTAATAACTACCAACTTATTACGTGGAATATCTACATTCACATTTTTAAGGTTATGTTCGCGTGCTCCACGAATCTTAATTGTATCTTGCATGATTGACCGCTTTATTAAAAAATTTGTAGGGTATATTTACAGCTGCTAATTAAAGTACAGCGTGTTTTTATGAAACACTCGCCAGACTAGTACAAATTACTTGCACAAGCAACATTTTAGAATGGGTAATATTATATGCGTATTGCAATTGGAGCCGACCACGGAGGGTATGCTCTTAAGGAAAAAATAAAATCAGCTGATTCAGTTAATCAGTGGATTGATGTTGGTGCATTCAATGCAGAAAGTTCCAATTACGCTGAATTTGCCCAATTGGTTGCTCAGAAAGTTCAATCTAACGAAGCAGATTATGGCATTATTATTTGCCGAAGTGGGATTGGCGTATCAATTGCAGCAAATCGCTACAAAGGCATTTATGCGGCTTTATGTTTTAACAATTCCATGGCAATAAGTGCGCGCACCCATAACAACGCAAATGTTCTGTGCATTGCTGCGGATTACACATCTTTTGCAGAAACTCAGGAAATGATTCGTCTATTTTTATCAACTGCTTTTGAAGCCGGCGGACGGCATGAAACAAGGTTTAAAAGTATTGATAAACATTTGCCTTGAAAATTAACCGTCCTATAAAACATTTTCAGGGCAGTTTATAAAACTTGCTTTTTTCACAGGCCTTTCTTACATTGTAGACAGCAAGATATCACTATAGTTTATATGTCTAGAGTACTTACTTTAATTGGAATATCCCTAGTTTTAACCGCTTGTGACAGCGTAAAGAGCACATTAGGAATGGATCATTACCAAGCCGATGAATTTAATATCAAGCAAAATGACCCGCTTGATTTGCCACCAAATTACAAGCTAATGCCTCCTCGCACTAAAGATAAAGACGGCAAAAGTGTGCCATTAAGTGCATCTGCTGAAAAAGCTAAGCACGTTGTTGGTGGTGGAGAATCAGAAGCTTCTCTTTCAGAAGCAAGCCAGCAAGACTTAAAAGACAAAGCAGGCTCTGCAGATGATGCTATCCGAAATCAAGTTGACGAAGAATCAAAAGAAGAAGGTGATAGCGCTCTGGATAAAAAGCTTAATGATTGGAAAAAAGAATTCACTCAAAATGCTAAGTCTATAAATGGTCCTGAAAAAAATGCTGATGGTGCTAGTGAGTCTGAGCAAGCTAATAAATAATCAGACATAGCCATGGTGAAAATTGTAAAATCAACAATTCAGGCGCTTGCAAACGTGACAAAAGGTCTATCGTCACGTGGAGTCTTGCGAGCTCTTGTGAAAAGCGTTGCAATCCAATTAGTTATTTCTTTGTCTCTGTTCGCTGACAGCAATCCTCTTGATGGCTTTAATGTTATTGTAAAAGATTTAGTTGTTGCAGGAAAAACTGTGCGAATTTCTCCTTTCAAGGGCATTGGTGTCGTTACTGTTAATCTGTGTTTCAAGAATGCAGGAGACAAACTATCTCCGAAACATAAAGAAGCTCTTGTAGCCCTGCTTTGCAGAGCAATGGGTGAAGCAACTCAATCCAAAACTCGTGAGCAGATGCAAACTTATGCTCGTGAACACAATGTGCACGTATCATTTGGTAGTAGTGATGATAATTTTACTGTTACAGGAAAATGCCCATCCGATAAGCTTTCTGAGCTTTTTCATTTGATTAAAGATATTCTTTTTCATTCACAATTTCACGATTCTGATCTTGCTAGATTTAAAAACGAAGCGGCTGCAGGAATGTTACAGGCAATGCAGTCACCAGATACCCAGTTAGATCAATTAATGAAAAAGGTAATTCTTAAAAGTCATCCATATGGCACGTTGAACAAAACTTACCTCGCGAGTTTGAAAAATATTAGTGTCGATGATTTAAAGTCATATATGAGAAAGTGCTTCACTCAAGAAAATATTATCATTTCAGCTTGTGGAGATATTGATGAAGATGGGCTTGCTGTCCATATCACAGATGTGGTTACGGCCTTACCTAAAACTTTCAATGTTGCTTTGCCGGAAAATGTGCAAGTGGTTGGTCCGTATCAAGAACATACTCAAGCATTTCCTGTGCCCCAAACCTTAATTCACTTTTTACATGCCGGGATTAATGCGCATCATCCTGATTTTTTTGCCTTGCAGATTGCAATGGGGTGTTTGTCTAATCCCAATATAGGGGTTTTATGGAAAAAAATTCGTGTAGAAAAAGGCTTAACCTACAATATAGGTGCAGGTTTTGCGATTCAAAATCATTATAATTCTTTTAATATCTCAACCTCTACTCAATCAGAAAATGTAGAAAAAACCATTTCTTCTATTAAAGAGGTTATTGCGGATGTTTGTGAAAATGGCTTTTCAGCTGATTTAGTCGAAATTGTTAAGAAAAGCTTTTTAGGAAACTACAAACGTTCTTTCGCTTCAACTTCCCATATAACAACTAGGCTTACAAACTATCAGCTTGATGGCCGTTCTGTAGATTTTCATAATATTCTCATTGAAAAAATCTCGAACCTGACTACTGATGAGATTAATGAAGCTTTTAAAAGGTTTATGAAGCCAGATCAATTTGTTGTGTTCATGGTGGGCAAATGAAATACATTTTAACGCTTCTAGTTAGCCTTTTTTTTAGCTGCTTGCATGCAAAAATTGTTCCACAAACAGCTACATTAAGTAATGGATTGAAGGTCATTGTTTTTCAAAATCCATTATTACCTTCGGTGAGCATTTTAACAAAATATGACATAGGAACTGCTGATGATCCGTCTAGCATGGTTGGCTTATCGCACATGCTTGAACACATGATGTTTAAGGGATCTTCAAAATATCCAGCTGGTTCTATTGATACTATTCTTAATAGCTGTGGTGGAACTTGTAACGCTCATACTAGTTTTGACAACACTGTCTATACGTTTGATTTACCTGCGGAGCATTTAGAAATGGCGCTGGATATTGAAGCTGATCGCATGGGAAACCTTAACATTACAGAAGAAGAATTCAGGCCCGAACAAAAGGTTGTGATGGAAGAGCGTCAAATGCGATTGGGTAATCATCCATTTCGTACTTCTGCTGAGGTTTGTCAGCGCGCTTTGTATGCAGCGCATCCTTATGGTATTTTTCCTATTGGTTACGAAGCACACATAAAAGCGTACACAGTTGAAGCGTTAAGAACCCATTATGAAAAATGGTATGTGCCGAACAATGCTACCATTGTAGTAATCGGACCCTATGATTTGGCATATGTACTGCCTAAAATTGAAGATAAATTTGGAAGTATTCGTTCAAAAGAATTACCAGAACATACACGCATTGCTGAGCCTGATCGTGATGGCCTAACGACAACAATCGAACAAGAAAATCCTCGTGCAGAGAACATTTATATTAGTATTTCATATCGAGTGCCAACTTTGATTACAAAACCAGAATCCTATCTTGCAATGCGAATGCTAGAAGGCACTCTTACGGGGTCAGACTCTAGATTGCTTTACAAAAAAATGGTTAAAGAAAAGCGCTTAGCATTAGGCATTTTTTGTGATTATGCATACGGAAAAGATGATATGGATTTTACTTTCAACTTAGTGCTTTCACCAAGCATGAGTGTTGAGGCTGCAGAAAAATTCTTGTTTGAACAACTTGCGATTTTCTTAAAAAAAGGTTTGGTTGAAAGTGATTTTAATCATGCAAAACAGGAACGATTAAATATTTTTGCTTTTGCCTTGGATGGCGAAGCATTTTTATTAGCGATAGCAAACATTGTTCTTAATAATTTTCCATTAGATGCTGTTTCTAAATATGAAGATATTCTAAGAAGCGTAACTACGCAGCAGGTTCAGGAAATGTTACGTCTTGTTTTAGCTAAGCCCCCCTTGGTTATTGCGCGTAATTATCCAAAAGGGAAAATGCCACAACGTAATTATCAAAAGGTTTTAGGTCACTAATGTTGAAGTACACGTTAAATTTTTTAAAAGAACCAACCAGCATACTTGCAGGGTTTTCTGACTATGTGATGCGCTTGTCATTATGTGAATATCTTGAATCTGATGTTTCTTCAAATCAATATCAAGAAGCCGTTCAGAAACTGGAAAAATTTACTCATATTATTCACCTGGGCACGGGTGGCTCAAGCTTAGGCCCACAGGCTTTATATGCAATAGCTGATGAACCAACTAAAACATTTCTGTTTTTCGATAATATTGACCCCGATGGTCTGGCCAATCGTTTAAAAGATATTGATTTTCGCAAAGCCGGGATTTTGGTTGCATCAAAGTCAGGAAATACCGCTGAAACCTTGGTGCAATTGGCAACTTTTAAAAAGATCTATATTGATAATGGTCTGAACATAAATGATCATCTTGTTATTATTACGCAAACAGACGGTAACGCTCTGCACATCTTTGCAAAAAACAACGACATTGTAACGGTGCCGCACCATAATCAAATTGGCGGACGCTTTGCCGTATTTGCCGAAGTTGGTATGTTATCAGGAATACTTATGGGGCTTGATATGGAGGCTTTTCGAAAAGGTGCACAAACAGCGTTAGCGGTATTTAAAGCTGCTCCAGCTACACATCCTGCTATAGAATCTGCATGCTTTTTGGCAAAGTCCAAAGCTCACCCAGTTATGTTTCCTTATGCTGATAAACTGAAATTGTTTAGCGCATGGTTTGTTCAGTTGTGGGGAGAAAGCCTGGGCAAGAAAAATAAATCCGGTGAACGTTTCGGGTCAACACCGATTCAAGCTTTGGGTGCAACTGATCAGCACTCACAGCTTCAGCTTTACCTTGGTGGTCCAAAAGATAAATTTTTTACATTTTTAGAGGTTAGTGAAAAAGCAGATCTTGATGTGGCTGATTTAGAGATTGATCACCCAGCTTATATGCTTCTTCGTAAACATGGCTTGAAAAATTTATTAAAAGCAGAGCTTCATGCTACTTACGAAACATTGCGTGGACATGAACTGCCAATTCGCTTAATTACGTTGCCTGTACTCAATGCTTATTATTTAGGACAGTTAATGTTTAATACAGTATTGGAAGCTTTGGCAGTTGCAGCCATTTGGGATGTAAATCCATTTGATCAGCCGGCAGTTGAAGAAGGCAAAATCTTAGCGTTGAAATTTTTAAATGATAAAAAATAGAAACTCCTTTATGAGCGTAAACATATGAACACTCAAAAAATATCTTTTCAAGAAATAATTTTACGTTTGCAGCAGTATTGGGCAAACTATGGCTGCGTTATTTTGCAGCCATATGATTTGGAAGTAGGGGCAGGTACGTCGCATCCTGCAACGCTAATTCGTGCTCTTGGCCCCAAATCATGGAACACAGCATACGTTCAGCCGTGCCGCAGACCAAATGATGGCAGATATGGTGAAAACCCAAATCGCACGCAATTGTATTATCAGTTTCAAGTTTTGCTAAAACCTTGTCCTGCAAATCCCCAAGAATTATATCTTGAAAGTCTAAAAGCAATTGGTTTTGACTTAAGTCGTCACGATATGCGTTTTGTTGAAGATGACTGGGAAAATCCATCATTAGGAGCAGCAGGCCTTGGTTGGGAAGTTTGGTGTGATGGTATGGAAATCACTCAATACACCTATTTTCAACAAGTTGGGGGCATTGCATGTGACCCTGTGCCCGTAGAATTAACGTATGGACTTGAAAGAATTGCCACTATTGTTCAAGGGGTTGAAAGCCACTTTGATATTAATTGGAATGGTAAATCAGGTGATGAAGCTATTACCTACCGCGATGTTTTTCTAAGGTCAGAACAAGAATTTTCTGCTTATAATTTTGAACACGCAGATGTTGAGATGCTACTGCGCCATTTTAACGATGCGGAAAAAGAATGCCTCAGCTTGCTAGAGCTAAAGCTTGTATTGCCTTCCTATGAGCAATGCTTAAAGGCTAATCATCTGTTTAATATGCTAAATGCGCGTGGTGTTATTTCTGTTACTGAACGGGCAGCATATATGGGGCGAGTTCGTCATTTAGCAAAATCAGCCTGCGAAACCTGGATAGGTTAATTATGGAATTATGTATTGAAATTTTTATGGAAGAAATTCCAGCTCGCATGCAACGTCAGGCCAAAATTGATTTGTTGCAGTTATTTATAAATGAATTCGAAAGATTAAAATTAAAATGTAGTGCACCAGAAGTTTTTGTTGGCCCCAGACGTTTGAGCCTGCATGTGGAAAATATTGCAGCAGCATCAGAAACTGTTTTAGAAGAAAAACGCGGGCCTAAAATTGGTGCGCCCGATGCTGCATTGCAAGGGTTTTTGAAATCATCAGGGCTTTCAGAAAACGAATTGACTCAAGAAAATGGCTATTGGTTTGCAAAAATTAATATTCCCGGGAAACCGTTACAAGAACTATTACCCAATATATTAGATAAAGTTTTGCGTAACATGCCTTGGCCTACATCAATGCGTTGGCCTGGTGCTGGCCATACTTGGGTTCGTCCTATTCGCAATATTTGTTGTGTGTTAGGTGGTAAGTCAGTAGTTTTTGATGTTCCAGCTGCAGGCATAAAAACAAACAATTATACATTTGGTCACCGATTTTTAAATTCTGCTCAAATAACTGTTACGAGCTTTGCTCAATATCGCCAAAGTCTTATTGATGCAAACGTGATGCTTGATTTTGAAGAACGACGCAGTGTCATTGAAGCGGAACTTCACAAAATTTGCCAAGCAAATAAATTAACATTTGTCGTTGATGAAACCTTGTTAGATGAAGTCACGGGACTTGTTGAATACCCTTTTGTAGGTCTTGGTCAAATTGATGCTAAGTTTATGCATCTTCCAGGAGCGGTGCTTAGCACGTCAATGCGGGTACACCAAAAATACTTTACTATTTTAAATTCAAAGGGTGAAAACGCTCCATTTTTTGGATTTGTAGCAAATGTACCAATCAATGCAGACTGCATGACAGCAGGTTATGAACGAGTACTCAGAGCTCGTCTAAGTGATGCGGCATTCTTTTATGAGCAGGACTTGAAATTATCTTTTGAAAGTCGACTAGATGGACTAAAAAACATCATTTTTCATGCTGATTTGGGATCTGTATACCAAAAAGTTCAACGCCTAGAATTCTGTGCACCAAATTCTTCAGTGCAACAGGCTGCTCGTTTGTGCAAATGTGATTTGCTTACAAATATGGTAGGTGAGTTCCCCGATCTACAGGGAATCATGGGTGAAATTTACGCAAAGGCTCAAGGAACTCCTCCGGAAATTGCAACGGCGCTTAAGGGATATTATCAGCCACAAGGCGCGAACGATCCATGCCCAAATGATGATATAAGCTGGACCTTGTCTCTGCTAGATAAAGTTGATAATTTGATTGGATTTTTTGGTATTGGCATGAAGCCATCAGGATCAAAAGATCCGTATGGTCTGCGTCGTAGTGCATTAGGTATTATAAGGCTGATGTTACACAAAAGCGGATCAAACTCTTTACGTGGATGGTTAGAAAAGTCTGTTCAGTCCTACCAACAGCAGAGTGTAACTTTAAAACTTGATGTGGTTGAAATGGTTACCGCATTTATTACTGAGCGTTTATCTGCATTTTTAAAAACTGAAATGCCTGCTGATCATGTCTATGCTGTTTTAGACAAGCCATTGGAAGATATTTGGGCGACAGTTGAACGTGCCAGAGCCTTGAAATATCTTTTGCAAAACGAGGCAGGTGTTTCTCTTCTTAGTGCTTACCGCCGCGTTGTTGGTATTTTAAAAGGAATACAAGTTGGCGAAGTTAATCAGCAGTTTTTCGTGCATGATGTGGAGCGCACACTATGCAGCTCTTTGACGCAAGCCACTCCAAAAATTGATGAGCACCTTAAAAACTTTGCGTATAAAGAAGCTATGACATTAATTGCTAATTTGAAACCAGCTATTGATAACTTTTTTGACCACGTTAAAGTCATGGATGATGATTTACAGATTCAGCAGAATCGCTTAAATCTATTCG
>Ga0247834_1002010_pt1 | contig 32149 bp, 26 predicted proteins | sample LaCruzMarch2015__8_FD_187118 | JGI IMG/M metagenome (GOLD analysis project Ga0247834, IMG submission 187118) | Freshwater microbial communities from meromictic Lake La Cruz, Castile-La Mancha, Spain - LaCruzMarch2015_12m | ecosystem: Environmental > Aquatic > Freshwater > Lake | place: Spain... | reverse complement strand
TGCAGTTACTTTTCCCAGAGACCTCAATGGCAGAATCATCAGGCCTTATTGTTTGGAGGGTTGACAAGGGGAGGACATGAGGTCATTTGTGGTTTTAAGCAATAGTAGTTCCTAGTAGTTCCCAGGGGCTTTCGCTAACAGTTTACACTGGGATGCAAATAATTTAATAGATTGTTGGACATGGGGGAGGTAATAGAACAGAATTGTTTTAATGTCCTTTCAACCTGTACATAATCTAATGCAATGCAGTTAACAACATCATACACAGGACTGACAGAGGTGTGGTGAATTAAGGGCATTCCCCACAACTTCACAGGGGGTCCGGGGGCATTCCCCCCGGAAACTCCAGAAGCCTGGGCGAAGCCGTTTTCATATTGAACGATGGCACGCATGGAGGATTTATTAATGGGAGGGGGAAACTCCTCTGACGAGGATGCTGCTGAAGGGGCCAGCGCTCCCGCTGCTGCCGCTCCTCCGTCCTCCTCCTCATCGACGAATTCGGGTGGTGATTCCAAATTGGAGCTCACGAATCGATTAAAGAATTTGTACTCCACTCCACCCGCACCTCCAACACCTTTAGCTGGAAGTTCAAGTAGTGTGTCGGGTGCTACCGTCGCTGCCAGTAACGTCACAATACCATCTGCAGGGAGCGGTGGGAGAGGCAGCAATCCAGTGCCACCACCTCAAGTACAAGCATCCGAGCGTACTATTCCACCCATGGTACAGACTGCCCAACGCAGCTCGTCGGGATCAGTGCAGCAGCAGCAACAACAACCACCCCCACATCAGCCGCAACAATCAGTCGGTCGCCTACCTGCCCCGTTGCCCAAAGCTAGGTGAGTCTATTTTAATTGGAGGCAATTTCAATTGCTCAATGCATTTCAATGAATTGCAACCCAACCACATGCAAATTCATATATTTGGATGTATATATTTTCTCTATGTCCTGCCCTTGTCCCCGAAGAAACTCCATTCAATCTGCACCCCCAAGCAATCGCGTGGCCTCTGTTCCCGCATCCTCTACACAGTCCGGTGTTCCCCCACCCAGTCCAATGACGTCTACCCAACAGCAACAGCAACAGCAGCAAATGGGTGGTAGTAGCGGTAGTAGTAGTAGACAGCAGTATGCGCAGCAGCATCAACGCCCGGTGCCATCCCATTTACAGCAGCAGCAACAACAGCGCCCGCCCTTGACGTCGAAGACAACAGCAGCAGCAGTGGCGGTGGGAAGTGGTTCGAATAGAGACTTGACAGAACAGGAGAAGAAGGAGAAAGAACGATTCCTAATGTTCACTCGTGTGTTAATGAAATATCTCGAACAACGTGATCCAAATATGCATGCTGCGGCAAAGGCTCAAATTAAGGAATGCTACGAGAAGAATAAATCTGGTGATCCACAGTTTCGATCACTCACTACCAGTATGAAATTACGATTACGTTCGACGGTAGGCGAATTGTACTGGAAGAAGGCACATGATTACTTAGATCACTTCTTGAAGCAAAAGAAGGAGGCTCATTTGAAGGATATGAACGATCGTGCAGCTCAGGGGTTGCCGCCCACTTCTTCTACTACATCTACCCATCGAAGTACTGGCATCCCTCCTCCCACCGTCCGCATTCCTCAGCATCCACAACAGCAGCAATCCCAATTTGCTGCCGCTGGTGGGACAAGACCATCTGGTACGGTGAGACCGCCTCCTTTGACCATCCCAATGCCCACCAATGCTCTCATGAATGCGACGTGGGGGATAGCATCAATCCCACCGGCACTTCTACCTGATGCTAATACGAAGAAGGAGATCGAGGCAGCAAAGCGGAAGGAGCAGCGGAAGAAACGTGAAAAAGCCAAACAGTTGAAGACATTACCCAAAGGCGCCAGCAACCCATTGGGACCAGGATTTGCATCAACGGCCACGACGCCTATGTCCATGGTATCTCCGACCGGACAGACTTTGACACCCGCCTCATCGATTGCAAGTAGTGCTGCTAGCATGCAAAAAGGTAAAATTGCAACAGGAATGATGGGAAAAGGTGGTGTTGATACAGGAGGTAACAAGATGAAAACTCCCGTGGCAAGATCCAATTCGATTGCGTCAATTACAAAGAAACCATCGTCAGTTCGTGAAACCACCACACTACTGGAAATGATCGATCATGCCACACTTATCGATGTGAAGAATCTTCCAAGTATATTTACATCAAAGGCATTCAAGATGGATGTTAGTTTGGGAGGAACAGAAGATATTATTATATGGTGATGCAGATGCACAGGCGAGGGTGAAGAATGTTGCCATGGCAGCTACCATGGCGTTGGACGCGACATTAGATGTGGAGGCTCGTGGTTGGGCGTGTCTCCACTCCCTATGACCATTCCTGCGATGTACGATGGATGGGGCACCAGGAATGTAGTGTCCGTACGGAATGCTTGGGCGAAAATTCGACTGCCGGAACGAGAGTCCCAACTTGCCGAAATGAAAATTGTCGAGGAAGAAAGGGTTATGAGGCAAAGGCCGATGTTTCCTCAAACGACGCTACCAATTTCGGACGAGGTGACATCAATTGTCAAAAATGCTCAAGATCTGCTTGGAGAAGATGAAATGAAAATAGATACAGATATCAAGCCAGAAATGGCGTCCTCTTTTCATCTGAAAGAAGAGGATGTATTCAGTGTTGAAAATGATACGACCAATCATGCATGGTTCAATGAAGTCCGAGCTGAGCAAGATCCCACACTCTTATTGCTCAGCGAAGCAACTGAACGATACCTCAAATCGACAATCGAAGCAGCTATTTGTAAGGCACGACTACGTCTGAATTTACAAGGTGTGCGGTTATGGCACACATTACAAACCCATGCTGTGGTTGCTGCTACCGCCGCAGCAACGACGGCCACCGCGCCGTCCAATAGCAATGAAATCAATCCTACCGCCGCTACTGCTGCTGTTGTTCCTATCGTGGCTGACAATAATGTCGAGCTCCTCCCACCTCCGCCTGCTGCATTGATACGATTGGGGTGTGATGTGCGACGGCAGGTTGCCCTATCTCAAGGGAATGCCGCCAAGGTATACCAACGTATGGAGGAGGCAATTACACGACGGATAGAGGACTATCCTCCGAGGTATTATCCGAATGATATTGATCAGATGTGGTCCCAATCGACGAGTATGGGCGAACTGTCAACGAAACCATACTTGAAGAATGCAGCATCCACGGCGGATGCTGACGCAAAACGTAAATTTGCAGTGTTTTGTGGTGCTGATGCTACCGATCCACCATTTGGTCGAGTGCCAATGGAGGTCAAGGTAATTTTGCAGGACATAGATGTGGGCACCGAAGGGAATCGAATGATGATGACGATTGGTGCTCGACAGAAGCGCTTTCGGGTTGGATTGAAATTCTAACAATTACACTAAGAGCCCCATTTACCTACAATTACGTATAATTTACACACGAACATCTCCTATCACTCCTCTACCTCACCCTCACATCCAGCACTCACCAACAACATCATTCACCATAAAGCAAACAAGTATTGCACCAACGCCAACTATGTGCCACAAACAATGCCATAGTACAAACTTATTATACATCCCTTTCCTAACATAATAATTGGCCCATATGTGACATTGGAATGCCAATAATGATACGCTGGCCCAATATATACCACAGGTTGTATATGTTGAATAAATGTTGGATAAGAATGCCATGGGTGCAAATAATCGATCAAATGTGTGTGCATAGGATGTAACGCCGGTATATACGTGATCACTAAGGTAAGATGTAATGGCCACAGTCCCTAATAGGCATGCTGAGAGTGTACAACATGCACGTAATAGAAGTGGTATTGGTAATAGGAAAAGGAAACATGATGCACCAATGTAGGGTGAAGGTTTATGACCCCAGGGCAATGAGGATTGACGTGAAAAACGCTTACTAACGGCTGTGGATTTTACAATGCCCGTAAATGAAATAGAAGATGATGTTGATGACGATGATGTTTTCGATGATGAATCGGATGTGGAGGAGTTGAGGACGTCTACATCGTTTTCGATGATAACGCTGGAAGGCGATGATCGTCGGCGAATTACTTTCGTGTCACTTTTATCATTGCTCGACATGTGAACAAGTGGATAAATTTTGCGGTTGTATGATATGTACCTCGCCCGCATTTTTGGATCTCCTTCGTTTCTTTCTCTTAGTCCTTTCTTTTCTCCTCCACGCCAGTATTTGTCAATTCAAAAGGTCCCGGAGAGGGAAAGCACACGGCAAGGAGTGAGGGAGATGATGGCGTTTGTGAACGGCGGTGGTGATCATCATGCACAACAACACCTTCAACAGCACCGACAGCGTCAACATAAACGCCAACAACAGGGGCACGGAGGAGAAATAATGGACGAGCCTGGTGATGATCATATAATAGAACTTGAGGACGACGACGACGATGATGATGATTATGACGATGATATTGATGGGGGATCAGGCGGTGACAGCTATGATGACCCCATACCCGCAGTAAAACCATACTCTGACAACGGTCGCAGAGGCAAGGACAACAACAATAGCAGTAGTAACAAACATCGCAGCGCTGGTAATACGGGGTTAATAACAAAGACGGCTGGAGAGATGCGTCGTGACGCTGCCAATAATAGCCGAAACAACAACGGCGGTAGCATGAATGGAGGGGGGATGATGGGAGGAGGGGGGGATCATCATCAGGCCGCAGTGGAAATGTCACTCAATCAAAAGAATCATCGTATGGCCAAGGAATTAAGTGATTTACGTGTACGTCATCGGGAGGAAACACGTGTCGTATCACGCTTAACGATGGAGAATATGAACTTAGCATCCCGATGTCGAGAAGCTATATCACAGGTTGCAAGTTTACGAAAGGAAATGCTGGTACATCAAAAACGACAGACTGAATTTGTGACGTTGCAAAAGGAGGTTGAAATGTTAAGAAAATTGGTGGGGAACAACAAGTCATCATCGATGATGACGGCGACTTCTCCCTCATCAAATGTTCGTCACATAACGTCGATCACGAATGGGCTGGAGGAGGAGGATGATAGAGGTCTCTCATCTCCTTCCACATCAAATACTCCTAATGTAAAGCAATCTCAGATATCGACAACGTCGTCAATGAAGCCGGTATCACCTGACGGGAAGGCTGTCACTCGGAGCGACAGTCCTGCCACGGACTTGGATCGGATAATGTCGCAACAATTTAGAAAGAACGATAGGCCCCAGTCTAGTCTACTATCGCCAACGTCGATATCCTCAGCAACAACTACTTCAAAAGGTGGGTGGACATCGACCAATTCATCTTCCTCCGCCATTTCATCGAGGACGGTGTCTTCCACGGCAGCACCGAAACAACCTCGTCCCGCAGCTGTCGCAGCAGCTAATAAGGGCAGCAACAACCTGCTGCTCACATCATCCAATGTAAAAATACCAATCAGTGTCACCAGCAGTGTCAATTCGACTAAAAAACACAGTATTATGTCAACTTCTGCGTCAGCTAATACCACTGTTACATCGCAACAGCAGCAGCCGAAGGATGATGAATTCGATGCCGACATTGACATGGTTGACTTTTTTGCCAAATCTCAATCTACTCTGTTGAGCACTAACATTAATGGCACATCGAAGAATCACACTGGAGTTGTTGGTGGTAGGACTCATCATAATATCCTACTTAATAGCAACAAGCCTAGGTTCGGTACCGACGATATCATGCCTGACGATGTCATACCAATCTCTTCAGCTGGTGTCGCAGTAGGAGGGGTTACTGGTTGTGGTGGTATCAAGGGGAAGGGTATACCATCATCATCGTCGTCTATGGTAACGGGGGTGGGGATGGGAGACACCCTTCTAAGTAGCCTTGATGCATTCGAGGCATCTTTCGCGAGTGCATTTCCTGAAACTTCATTCTCAATAACAACGAATGACATCGCGCCACTGTCAACGGCCAAACTGGATATGTCATTTGATGTTCCAGACTTTGATCCATTTTTCAAGAGTCCATCGTCTTCTGTCAATAATTCAACTGGCGCAGGGAAGAGCAAAGCTGAGACGGTATCGGGTGCAGCCGCCGCTAGAGGAGGGAGTGTCACCGGAAGCGTAGATTGTACCGCCTTGACCGGTCGTGGCGGCGGCAGCAAGAACAATGGGGGTAGTTCGACGACGACAACGAATAAGAGTCAAATGATCCATGACCTGTTCCCGGAGTCGGCGATGAACTTTTCAATAGCAAAGTTAGACAACCTTGCATTCGACGCAAGTCCCATGATGAGTTTCGAACCGATGGAAAGGACAACATCAGCAACACCGTTGTTGTCGTCATCTCAATCAAAACGTGGTGGGATTGGCGGCAATAATCGGTCATATCAAAGCCGTCTCGCGTCACCCCTATCGCCGCAGTCCATGAGTGCCGAGATTGAACAGCTCGATGCCATAGCTGACCTCGCATCATCGATCAGCGGAAGTGGCGGTGGCGTCGATGGTGGCGGATCGATGTCCTCCGATGCGGCGATGGGAGCACCAGGGGTCAACAGCAGCAAAGCCAATATTCGGTCGTCAGTCCGTAAGGTGAAACAGCCAGTGAGTTACGCAGAACCATCAACGAAGGCGAAGCTCCGCCGAGGCGACGTCCTATTTCCAAAGATGGAATCTTCCGACAAAGTTAAAGCTCCGGGAGGGGGGGTACAAATGACCTCCACTACGGAATTAGATCAGATCTTGGGCCAGATAGCTTCTTTACCGTCGCCAACATCGTCCTCGTCGCAACCGCAGCCATCATCGGAAACTTGAACTTGGCTTAACGTCTCGTTTTTACGTCTTCCGCACATTGTGACTGCTCATGGTATAGTACGGTCATCGTTTTCCAGGACAAAGGAATTACGTTTTGTGTCAAAGTCTGACTCGGAAGACAATTGTCAGTAATCCTACAGTGACACTACCCAGTCCATTCCAAACAAGACAGGAAATGAAAAAAAGGGTTGCAGCACTCTTCTCCTATTTCTCCTATTGCTAAGCTTTTCTATTGAGCGGACTTGCTTCCAAGCAGCATCGAAGACCTCAGTTATGGTGTTATAAATATAACCAGCTAAGTTATGCATTTTCCTACATCAAGTGTATGCTTTACCTTAGAAGCTAAACAAAACAAATATTAATCTAAGTGATACGATACAGTGATTAAGCTTCCCCCCACGCCGAGCGTTTTGCTGGGTTTTGATGGAGAACATGATCATATCAACCCAAGATGATTTTTGCAGCGCTGCCTGGGAAGTAATACTTCACAACTTTCTTGAACCTTTGCTTTTGTGACTCGTCGACTTCAGGCACAGTAGGCTTTTTGACAATGAGCCCAATCGAGTGAAGTTGTATCAAACGAAGATGGTTCAAAATCTTATCAAAGCAGTACGGACTGTGTTCTATCAATGTCACGATGTCTTGGCTTGCCCTTTTCAGCTCATCAATCTCCTTCAATAATAGAGCCAACGTCCCCACTCGCTCAATTCCTATTGTTTTCAAGTCATCACGGCACAATGCAAGTAGCTCTTGACCTGTGATTTCGTTCTCATATAGAGTGACAGACACCTCCACTGGAAGGCCCTCAATACTTTTCGCCCAAGTACTCACCTCATCCGGCGTCCATTCCTTCACACGGGGAGAATTACATCCTTGCTCTGTCCACTTGGAATCATTGAATTGTTGAGCCAACACAGAATCATCAACGGTGCACAATGTGCATCGCTTCGTGGTCATCAAAGTGCCAATGACATTGAGCACAACAACATCCTTTGCATCTCCGGTTGCAAACTTGTCAACAAAAGTCTGTTCGTCCATAAAGCTTTCTTCAAGTTGTAAAATTTCAGACTCGGTTTGAGCGAGATGCGCTTGCTTTGCATTGATGGCTTTGTTCATGTCATCTGTGAACCTGATGACCTCTTCAACGGCCTGGGTTACAGGTTGGACTGGATTACTTTTTGAATAAGTATTCCTAACAGGAGTAGAAGACTTTGTGACTTGGAACACTTCCATCTCTTTGATAGTATACTCTCCACGAGGCAGTGGCCCTTGATCATAACTACCTCCTGGATTAAGGCCGACTTTACAAAGGTGGACTTTTGATTCATTCACATACATGTCATGACCATTACCAAATGCCGGGCCATAAACGCTGGTACAGCAGATAGCATGTATATCATTTGCATTCTGCAACATCATCTTGCAGGGAGACGAAATACCGACGCCTGATAGTGCAAACAAAAAGGCCTTGTTTGCCCCAGCCCATGCACCGATGCTCGACCATGCAGTGTTAGAATACCCACCAAATACTTTACCACCCGTTGTTTCGATAACAGTAAGGGTGCAGCCTTTCTCGTCGCACTTGGAATGGAATGCGATATTCGTTATCCCATCTCGAGTTCCTCGGTAAAGAAGACTGAATTCCCCATCCTGTTCATCTTCCTCTAGCCACTCATGAAGCATATTGCAATTTATCGCATCATTGATAATGGTGCTGTCAGGAAGTGAGGGAGAGTTATCTGGTCCCAGGCCAAATAATTCGAGTTGGTGGTTGAGAATAATCTTGTGCTCATCATCAACACTGGGAGGACTCGGAGGACAGTCCTGAGATGAAATTGTCACCTCAGTCAAATAATCAACAATGGCCTGAAAACAAATAGGATCAACGTCAAGAAATATTCGACCGTGACTATCTCGCATTAATTTCTTATCCCAGCGTCCACTGAACAAGGCCGCCGTCCGACTTCCTTGTATTTGTGTCAACGTAGAACGTTTGGCGACAATTATTTTACCTTCGGCATTAATTTCAACAAGATCGTCATCAGTGACATTTAGATTTCCATGAGCCTGAGCAATTTCATGCTTCTTGCGATTCAACTCGTGCACTCGCTCGTTGAGTATAGTCTCTCTTTTATCGAGTGCCGAAATCTCGTTGTCCAGATCTTGGACAAGACTATCACGAGCCGATTTGAGGCGTTTGTTAGATGCACTGATCTCATCCATGTTGCTTCACAGCAATTTGATCCCTCCCACGCCACGAGCGAGTTGTTGTTTCAACTCACATTCTCCCGCTCTTTCTTTATCTAAACGAGTCGAATGCCGAGCTATGAATTCAATGGAGACGCGCCTGCCTTTCAATGTGCAACTCATTTCTCCGTCGTAAATGATGCGGAGATAGTCTTCTTCATTGTTGCTGCTACCATCGTCGCAATTGCATTGTCGTCGTATTATCGGAGACGACGTCAGTATGATACCGTGAATTGCCACAATCGACTTGCCGAAAAGATAGATTTCCTCGAAAGGGCAGGAGGACGGTATGGATACGCCGATTGTGCACGGGGGTTTATCGATGGTTGGAGACCTGTTGAATTTCCCTCATTGATTGCACCGATACAATTACCAGCGTCGCATCATTTGTATAAACGAATGCGATCACAAGGAAGAAGAAACCACGACTGTCAAAAATTCATTAGTGATGACAAAGCATGTAATAGAGAATTAGAGGTATATCTAGATTATGCAGGTTCGGCACTCCCTAGTCGGTCCCAGCTTGAACGAATAATGCAAACTGATCAAATACTTGCCAATCCACATTCTCGAGGAGGAGGACTTGCGTCTGATCGTACTTGGTCGATGATGCAAATATCGAAGGAATGTGTGTTGCGACATGTCGGTATCCAAAATGAGAGCATAGGATTAAATGAGTCGGATGAGGACGCAAACGATGGTGATATGATGGGCTGGAAAGATAATTGTCAAGGATATGAATTGGTCTTCACATCTGGTGCGACCGACTCTATTCGAATCGTTGCCGAAAGATTTCCATGGAGCTGCATTAAACTCACAGCTGCCAACTCACAGGATTGCTATATCGTAAAGGATGAAAACGACATGACGACCGCAAGCAGATCATCTAGCTTTGAACTAAAGTCGATTCAGACCCGTTCCATATTGTTGTATCCCAAAAATGTGCACACGTCCGTCATCGGAATGCGAGAGGTTGCGTTACAGCGAGGTTGTCGGTTTCATTGCGTTTCTGTCGAGGAATTGCTCAGTGCTACTACAGACTGGTTCCGTGACCTGCTTGAGATGTACACATCTTACGAATTATGCGATGATCGACTGTGCGAGGAGACGAAGGACATTCTTCTGGACAGAGTTAGCGCAGCATCATTGGGTGATAATGGAGATGAAGAAATGACGACATGCAAAACGATATGGATTCATCATTTGCTGGTGCTTCCTCTAGAGTGCAACTTTGGAGGAGATCGATTCGACTGGATCAACACCATAAAAAATGCACGGAAATCGCATGTATCGAAGTATTATCATCGATCTTCTGATAACTGTGACCGATCGACCATGGTTAAAATTTGTCACAAATGGCAGATATTACTCGACATCGCCAAGGCCGCTGCCACAAGCCCTGTTCATTTGCATTCATCCGATTTTGCAGTGATGTCCTTTTACAAACTATTCGGTTCACCAACTGGACTGGGTGTATTACTCGTTAAGAAGCATCCTCGACGGAGTAAGACAAAACCAAGGATGCAAATAATCGATACAGACAAATGGGTCATCAATACGGAGGGTAATAATAACGAACAACATATTTGTGGAGGCCTGACGTTGGAGCGCAATATCCCTCCTCGTCATTTCTTCGGTGGAGGGTCTGTGGACTTGGTATTGCCGGAAGATGATTACATGATCCCAAGGAAATCTTCTTCAGAGATTAGTCTAAATGGAGACAAAGACATTGATCTTGGTGTGATGGTTCATGGCACTGAACATTTTAGAGGTATTGTTCATCTTGTGCATGGATTTCAAGAGCTTGATGATGTAGGTGGGATGAGTATAATTGCTCAACATACAAACTGCTTGATAACAGAGCTGGTGCATCGTCTGAGAAAATTGGTCCATGATAATGGAAAATCTGTAGTTCAGCTGTACGGTCAGTGGAAATGCTTCACAGGTGAAGAAGGGCAACATCCAGGCCCATGTGCGGCATTTAATATCTGCGGCAGTGATGGCTCGTTAGTAGGGTACGATGAAGTGGCAAGGCTTGCCAGTCTTAACATTCCACCAATTCAACTTCGAACCGGCTGCTTCTGTAATCCAGGCGCATGTCAGACGGCGATCCCCCTGTCAAACGAGGATGTAATAAAGAACTATTCGTCCGGTCATGTTTGCGGAGATCCCAGAGGTATTCTCAATGACAAGCCTACGGGTGCGATCCGAGCTAGTTTTGGCAAGGAAAGCATATGGGAGGACATGGATGCTCTTGTCTTATTCATCGAAAAGGTTTTCGTCACACGAGGTGATATGATTCTGGCCGAAGAATTGAAATCGGCATCCAAATTCAATTCTCCCAAGAAAGTTGACTCTCTATTTGTGTTCCCGATCAAAAGCTGTGCTGCGATGAGAGTTAATCGATGGCCTGTGAGTGAACTATGTTGCATACTTCATGTTCAAATCACCTTTATCTTAACTTTTTGCAAAGATGGATCGTTGTTCAGGACGGCTGACATTCGATAGAGAATTCGCACTTGTTTACACATCCGGTACGGCAATGAGGCTTCACTCTCATCCCAAAATGAGTCAAATTCATCCAATGATCGATTTGCAGTCAAATATAATGACTGTGAGAGCGCCGAATCACGATGATCTAATCCTAAGCCTTGAAGATACGGGTAGCACGATGTCATCTCAAGACGTTGAAGTTTGTGGTACCTTGTGCAAGGGTTGTGTCTTCGGCGGTTGCATGGCATCGAAATGGTTTAGCTCTGTTCTTGGCGTTCGTTGTTGGCTGGTAAGGCATCAAGATAAAGTCAAGACAGAACGGAATTCACAAGACACTACTTGGGGGCATGCATACAGTAACGATGCACCATTGCTAGTGGTATCCCAGCAGTCAATATCATACCTCAACAAAGTTATCACCACGCAAGGTTGGGGAAAGCCGGTGGAAGCACGTCACTTCCGACCAAATATTGTCGTGTCTGGAGTCGACTATGATTCTCTTTCGCATCCAGAAGATTCATGGGAGCAAATCATTATCAGAGGGAACAATGGCACAGTGATTCTCAATGCTGTCGGCAAGTGTGCTCGATGTCAAATGGTTGATGTTGACCCAAGCAGTGGGATGAAGGGCAATACTCTCCGTGCATTAGCGCAGTATCGCCGTGATCAAGGGCGAATCAATTTTGGGACATATTTCATTGGAGTCAGCGATGCTTATGTGGGAGATATGAACTTTTGGATGATAGAGGAAGGCGACATCGTCGATGCATCTTCAAAAAACAAAATAGACTGTATAATGTGAATATTGCAAATAATATTGTTTCATGGTTGGAGACAGAAGCTGTTGTTATTTACATCGATTTCAAACTGTCCCCCCGCCCTTACCTCTCACCACTCCCCCAAAAAATACAACAAATAAATCATTTATATTCGTTCTATGCGGATGATCGGTATTTTAGGCCAAGCATTGCATCTGTACCGATTAGTGGGGGCAATCCCTTATCTGCCCTAATTTCATTAATATCCAACACCAATTCCTTCTCAAGACGGACCCAACGCTGACCGACCCACCCCCCAATGAAAAAATAAGTGACGTGTAGCCACGGCTCTGATAGATGAAGATGGAGATGAAAATTTAATGGAGACAATGAATTTATTAGTACGCAATGGTTGGTGCCCTCCAATTTTTGAGGAGTGTCAAATGAAAATGTCAAAGGACGACATCTCAAGCATACATACTCACTCCTCGAAAGCGGGACTTTTTGCAGAGCATTATTCATCATTTGCATTCCGAAGCCGGACACGCTCCCAACGACCATTGCGGTGAAACCCATGATTCCTTACTGACGAGCAACAACGAGCCCCGTAACACCGCGGAAAAGATCTCCTCCTATCCTGTAGTCCCCTTGGGACTCGGGACTCGCAAGAAAGGCCCCTCACACTTTTACTTGTGTCTCCTCGGAACAGCTCACATTATTTTGCCACGCGATGAATGATGATGATGTGTTCATCGATGTCCGACTCTTTTCATTCGTCCAGCTCGGTGGCATGGAATCACGGAAGTGTTCTCGGCTGCACCACGCCAGCAGTTCTTCTTCCTTCATCAAAGTATTATCATTATCCGTGATCGTAGAGTGGCAAAGGGTAGCACCATCATTCTGTAAATGGCGAATTGCAATTGCAACAAACGCAAGGCCGACGATTGCCAGCTGAGAGCATCGCCTTCTCATCTCCGTCAGCGAATCGAGGTTCCGTCTATCTGGGGCTGCAATTTGCAACATGATTCTCAACTTACGATTCCTTCTGAACAGGTCGTCTGCTGCTCACCGCCAATGATTCAAACAACAGTAGTAGAAACAGATGAGATAGGAGCATGCTTTGCATCACTCCCACAAGAACTATTCTGTAACATTGTCGCATACCTCGGTGCAACATCCTCGAGTCTCTGTGTCTTATCCCAGCTTACACAAAAGCACAATATCCTCATGTCAACTATCGGAGACGTCATGCTTCATCGGGCGCGTATGTGTTTCCGTATCCCCATACCACCGAAAGATCCCAAAGAATCCTCCGTCTCGCTCTTTGTACGTCATGCACGTGCCTCCAAGGCAGTAAATGATAGGCTAGTTGTACTCGAACGAGCGATACAAAAGGTCTATCTCTCTGTAGGAGATACTACCAGCTTACCCTACGAAGATGAGAAGGGTGTCGATGGCTCAATAGTTTCCAAAACCGAGGTTCCGTTTGACATCTTAATCAAAAGGAGTAACCGATTCTCCGATACATCGTTATATGACTATGGCCAAATCGTTGAGCCATTGGAGGTCCGGTACGCGCTCAACATCGCCTTGTGTCTCTTGGGCTGCCCTAATCCTGCTTATTTTGTGGACCCCAATGAGGCACAAGGGCAAACAAGCAGCAACGTCGGCACTAGAATGGAGAGTGACAAAGCTTTGTGGTATGATCGGTGCGTTGGCATACAAGTTTGCTAAGTCCCGAATGCGTCGACAGTACGAGCAGGAGGATGAACAGTTTTTGGCATACTTACGGAGATTGATGGAGGAGGAGGAGGAAGATGAGGAAGATGAGGAGGACGATGAGATATCTGTTGACGCGAGTGAGATTAATTCGGACGAAGACATGACTTTACTGGACAAGGCCAGCTTGGTTTTGCATCATGTCGTTTCGAGGTATAAGCGCGACAGGGTCTCATACTCTTTCACCTCCTTTGTTGAGCAACCATTCAACCGCATGTCTGCATAAAGTACAATAGTGAATAAACAAACAAATAATCTTGCAGCTGTTTTGATCCTGATTCAAGTCTTAATACAAGGTACAACATACATCAACCAGCCCTGGGTATTAGTCGCTAAGCAGGCAGAAATCTATGATTGAATGTCAACACGTCAACGTAATCTAAATCATTTATAGGAGTATAGTAGGACAGAGTAGGATCGAAAAATCTCGTGCTTTGATTGAATTAGGAATTATATAGGCTCATTTTCATTTGATACTGCAGAAGCACTCGACATCTACCAGACTCAGAGTAAAGAGACGAACACTAGACCACAACATCGTAAGAGCAGTTGATTGCTTCCATCAAACAAATACATACTTCCGTCATCTAATCCATAGGAGGAGGTGGAGGCCTCGCGACACCTGAGGCATCGACGGGACTAAGAAGGTTTGACATCCAATTACCAAAGCTCATACCACTACCACCGCCAGAGTTACCAACGTTGCCCTTCATCGCAACCTGGATTGGATCATCTGGATAGATCTTTAAGTTATACCCATATTCAAATTCCATTTCCATCCCCTTCAACTTATCATATGTCCGAATGATGCTCTTTCGCAATCCCTCCTCGTTGGCGAATACAGCATCTCCCACCTGTGCCCCGCGAGGGACTGCAATAGACCCTACAGGTAACCATGATCGATCATCACTACCGAATTGACGTACGAAGATACGATACTCCTGACCACCCGCGGCACTGATTTCGTCATACTTTGACGCTTTGGTCTCGCGATCAATAGCCCCGGTTGATTTCTTTCGTGGCTCTGGTGGTGGTGACCCGAAGCCTTTGGCGGCGAGCAGTGACGATGAGGACGATGATGGTGATTGTACTGCGGCATCTAATATTGTTTTGACGACGAAGAAGGCATGGGCCGACGTCGTTAAGATCGCAGCCACGGCCAACGTAACGCTCCTCATTTCACGATGACGCATCGGTCATATTATCGTATCGAGCGGGAAGCTGTGGTGTGAGTGCGTGTGTGAGGATTGTGAGCGAGGAACGGTGCGGCGAGATCAGGACCGTGCCATAGTGTAAGTAAATATTCCTTGCTGTTGGTGTATCTCTGCATTGAGCAATGTGGTGGTGAGCACAGCTCGGCAGAGACGGTGGCCTTCTAACGGGTTTACTGAGAAAGATGGTCGCAGTTCGTATCCATGAAGTCTACGGACACGTGCTCACACTTATTATTTTCTCATCACATTAGGATACTTATTCCAAACAATATGAAATTTATCGCCATTATCGGGTTACTCGTTGTTGTTGGGTCTGAGGCATTTGTGCCTGGCGTTCTAACGACACACACTACTACTGGTGAGTAATTAATAGTGCCTTTGCACATTGACGCGACAATCATTATGCTACCAAATAACCGCAGTATGGGCTTCAGATTTCTATGACGTTGTGTGGGATTGAACGAAAAGGGATTGGTAGTGAACCAAAAGGCTTTGTCGTATAATCGCGACGATAGGATGCAATCATAATCGCAGCAGCAATCAACTTTTACTCATAAAATCTGTGGATGGGGGTCTGTGGTGAAAAAGATTTTTGTGATACTTATGCCATGCCCACTTAGTTTCTCTCACACGCTTCGTTATATTTCTCTGCCTTGACATTTGCAGCCCTTTACGCGAAAGGTGCCACCTCTCGCATTCAATTCCTTCAGCAATCAGCGGCATCAGTTGCTGGGGCATCTATCATACTGCTACCCGGTAGTGCAAACGCTGCAAAATACGGTGGATTTGGTGCGGGAAGTCCAGAGGTTATTAATCCAAAGGATGCCATTGTGGATGCTGACGCACTCAAATCTGACTCGGTTCAAAAGAGCCTCACGGCTATTCGTGGATACAAGCAGAGTGTCGTCGACATGAAGAGCATCCTTGGGTCCGATTCTCAGGCTGACATTGGACCTAAGATCCGTAAGGACTTTGACTTCTCGGTGGTTCGGACTGATTTGAACAGTATCAACGCAGCACTTGATGAGGACACACAGCGTGGCACCGATCGCATCGTGAGGGCGATATTGCAGGACATTACCGAGTTAGAAGTGACGCAGAAACAGAAGCCGGGAGTACCGAGATCGGAAACTCGTTTGAACAACGTCTGTCGCAAGTTGGAGAAGCTTGAGAAGTCATTTGATGACTACCTCGCATTTGCTAACTAAATGTCTCGTTCTCTGGAGAGCTTGCTTATTCTGTCGTACTCATGACAGATATTCTTGATAAATGATATTTTAACTTAATTGCTAGGAGTAGCATTAAAGAGTACTCCCCAGTGCCGAAGCACGCACCAAACTGTGAACATAGAACATAATGAGCGCCCTATCCCAAGGCCGAGCCCCTATCGGCTTGTTGAAGTGGAAGATAACCACTTCACCCTTTTGTAGCAGTCCGACGATGAAGATTGCCATCGCCTCCCTACTCGCTGGCTCCGCCGCCGCGTTCGCCCCATCTCAACAGAGTGGTGGCGGTACGGTGACAAAATTGGATGCCATGCCTGAACGTATGTGGAATAAGATGGTCGACAAGACGCAAAGATCCGCAGCATTGCCCTTCCTTCCACGCCCCATCAATCTCGATGGGTCCTACGTTGGTGACGTTGGATTTGACCCATTCTATCTCTCTTCAATCCCAAAGAACTTTGCTGGTTTCATTCAGCCACCGCAATGGGAGGACGTTGAGGGCCTGCCCACTTTATACTGGATGCGTGAGGCAGAGCTCAAGCACGGACGTGTTGCGATGCTTGCATGGGCCGGATGGCTTGCGACCGATGAAGGATTCCGTTTCCCCGGCGAGTTGTACCAGGCGGTACCCAACTCCCTCGAGGCACACAACGTAATGGTCGCTCAGGGATCACTCGGGTTTATGCTTTTCGCTATCGGATTCGTTGAATTTTGCACTAGCGCTGTTCTTGTGGAGGTTGCCAAGGGCGAGAGTGATCGAGCGGCGGGCGACTTCAGCTTAGACCCACTCCAATTCCTGAAGGGTAAGTCCACGCAGGAGATTAATACTATGAAGTTAAAGGAACTTCAAAATGGACGAGCAGCCATGATGGCTTTCTCTGGAGTTGTAACCCAAGCCGCACTTGGCGGAAGCGAATTCCCGTACCTTGTACCCTGGCCCAATGTTGCGGATGTCACTTGGTAAACAACAATTTGATCACGTTACAAGCTACCTATATATTTGAGGATACGAGTAAATTTGTCATCATTCAGAGCCACTGTAGAGATCCCTCTATCTCTCTTATTGCCGCACACTTCAAACTACTTGTGGAGTCTTTGTCCATCAATGGCAGGAGAATCCAAAGATAATGCTGTGCTCAGTTTAATAGAATATTAGTGTTACACTTTGTGCTGCCGTGCGTTGACAAGTTGGTTTCTCTTATGCCACCACTAAAACATCTCCAGAATCGATGACGAATCTAACTTGTAAGTCAGCAGGCATATTTACCGATTGAAGTATACATGCCTCTCGAACTCGCATCAACTTTTGAGTCCCTGCGATAATTTTCTTTCCCTCGGCATCCACCGGTCTCTTTCGACCGCAACCAATCATATTCACCGACGCATCAACCACTCGTTCCGTTCTACGTAAGATGTATCTTGTTGTTACGCAATTCGACCACGCCAACCCCAAAGCAGGCACCGCCCATCTTAATTGCTCACCGAAATTCGTCGTCGACAATACAGATGAGGGTTCAGGACAGGATGCACTTATTTGCTCGGCGAAAGCGGTGACCTGATTGGTGATCAAAACTGGAACGTCGTAAACATCCGACAGCTCACGCAATCGAGACGATAGTCGAAGTAGCCTGGGCCCACGGCGTTGGAAGAATAATGACTTCTCATCATGACGGTTCAATGACGACAAATCCGAAAAGCGGAAAAATCCCGCAATCCCATCCAATGCAACGAGTCCAATCTTAGTCCAACGCCGACGGAGGCCATTGCAATCGTCGATGCGATATAGCAAGTCTGGCAAGTCTCCGTCGACGAAATAAGCGAATTCATCCTCGTTGTGAATCGATATAAGGATTATGCGCGAAAGGATACGCTTTATAATAGCATCGTTGCAAATGCTTACTTCATCATCATTGTTCCCGTCATTGTTCAAACGTGCGCGGACCATTTGCTCCAACCGCCTAGCGATGGTGACGGACCGTATGCCCTCTCCCATACTCACGTAAATAGCTTTGTAGTGTCCTCCATCTGGACCTTCTCCAGTACGATCGACGAAATAATTGTTCGATGAACCGGGATGTAGAAATGGCGACATGACACAGCTTACACACAGACTCAAGCAAATCTGTGTCTTTCCTGATCCTCCTTCCCCACTTATTTCGGTGATGCCTCTATCAAGCTCCCATACTCCTTCTTCTCTATGACGCCGTCCTCGAGACTGCGGCTGTCCTTTTGTCATCTCGACATTGTCGTTCGTCCTGTCGCAAGCTCCCTCTTCCTCCAATCGTTGACTACAACTAAGAAGGAACAGCCTTGGCCGAAATGAAGTATATGATGGCCGGTACTTGTCAACCTCGTCATCATGCGTTCGTCGAGGACTACGACGACGCCATTTCCGGGTTGCAGTACGAATATCCATCGCCGATACAGGAGACGACATTTTCTTGGTCATCCCGTGCTCTAGCGCTAGTTTACGAGATTCGTCGGCAAATAATCGTCGCCGACTGTCAGGTATGAAATCGGAACAATGCTTCGTCTTATTGTAGGGATTGATCACAACGTTGATATTCGGCGCCATTATCGTTGCCACGTCTCGAGGCGCCACCAGTGAGGGCGACAAGGAAACACGAGAGCAGCATCTCACCGACGCGCCTGAGTCCTCCTCCATTGTCAATGATGCCGACGTCGACATCATTACTTTTTCTTTCACGCCTCAGAAAATTTTGGCGCGTCAAGCGCAACTGTCTTTCGGTGTAGTACAAGTCAGTTGTCGTCAACATCCTGAAGCTAATGAGCAATCGATGGGGTCTTCATCACGACGAATCGGCTGTTCCAGTGGAGAAGAAGTCAAAGAGTAATGGCATCAGTCCCTCGTCGTTTCACAAGCTATGTAACAATGAACAACTCGCGGCAATCCTTCACTCGGCGGCACACAATGAGGTGGAGCAAAAGAGAGTAAAATTCACGTCGGGAGTGAAGAGACGGCGAAATGAATACTATGATATTACAGAATACAGAGTATTCCCTTTACAGGAACTAGCATTTGACTTCTTGAATGAAATGAAGAATAATAATTATAGTAAGAAAATCAAACTAGCAGAATGTTGTGGCGATGAGTCATCCGCACTTTGGTCAATGGAGCCACGAATCTTTGCAGTGGAGACAGCTTGTGGCAAAAGACGATATATTGTTGGTAATATGGGAAGGTTTATGCAACATTACTGGCGTGAGACTGATCCCATAGCAAGGCACTATTATGAGCTGATACCCGAGGGAACACCTTGTCGAATGTACTTTGATCTTGAATTCAATAAAGACGCTAATCCAATGATCACTTCCGACATAAGTGATGTGCTCATGACAGAATTTATTGCTGAATTATGCAATGAGTATCAAATGATACACAATATATGTCTTAGCAGGTCGTGTATTGTTGATCTGGATTCATCCACGACGAACAAGTTCAGTCGGCATCTCATAATACACTCTCCCAACAGGGAGATATTTGCCGATTCATTATCAGTGGGTCTGTTTGTAAAGAGATTTGTTGGTCGGCTTGCGGAAGAACAGTCCACGGGGGAGCTTGAAAATAGACATTCAACTCTGGCAAAGTACTTATTCGTCAATAAGAAGAGAATAGTTGAGCCAGACACCATGGCTGAAGCTGATAAAGATGTGGCGCCTAGAAATTATGGAATTAACCACAAGGAATTAACATGCTTTGTTGATCTAGGAGTATACACGCGGAATCGTCTCTTCCGGTTGTTGGGATCGACCAAATTTGGGCACAGCCTGTCCGCAGCTCTACGAATTGCAGAAGCCAATATGTTTGAATTTCCAGCCGGTTTTGATAATAATAGGTTCTACTTTCCATCTGGCGCTACAGCAAAAGCTGCCACTAATCCAAACTCGTTTTCTTGTGCTGGTAGTGAGAACGATCGAGAAAAAGACTACAAGGCATTCTGTGCTTCATTTGACTGGGATATGCATGCCCGTGCCTTAGCACTTACTCTGGTCGTGCCAATCGAACCTAGCAGGGCGAAATCTCTTGTATTGACGGAAGTATGTGACGGTGGTCATGATACTGTGAAATTGAAGGATACATTTAGCTCTGGTCGGGACAAATTACCTTGTCGGATGTGCTATGGTGCCTCTCCAATTCTGTCGCTAGACAATTTCATTTTGCAACAAAGTACACGGGGCGGCATCCAAGGGAGAATTCGTGCATGGTCTATGGAAGGCGCTCATTTCATTACTTATCAAATGTCAGACAATAGATGGTGTGAAAATATTGGTAGAGCGCACAAGAGTAACAACATTATTTTGACCGTCGATTTGAAGTGTTACACTTTTTGGCAGAGTTGTCATGATCCAGAATGTCGAGCAATGAAGTCGCGTGGAATTCTTCAGCATTTGCCATCAGAAGTGGCTGCTGATGTGAGTGATTATCTGGTTGACTTAGAACTTGCGGACATAGATGTAGATGATCTCATCCAGAGTACCTTAAAATTTTAATGTATCGCTATCCACTTAATACATGATTCGCAAATATGTATTCATTTGTAAAGTCAGTAATATTCGCCCCACGCCAAACAAAGGCATTATCAATCTATTTCGCAGAATTCAACATCCGACTTAGCTCTAAGGCCCTTAATCTCTCCAATTGGGTGGTATACCATAAAGTTGCCATTGGAAAACGGACCGGGATTGATTGCGTCACATTCCTTGTAATTCTCATAATACTGATCCACTGCATCACCAACAATAAGTGCATCAGGAAATGGATATAATCGTAACACATGGTCGTACTGCCAGAAGATGGGACTTGCCGACAGAGGTAACGGAGATAAATGACCCTGATCAAATACTGTCTTAATTGCATGACGAGTCAGCCGTCGCTGTCCCACCGACGCCACCGACTTTGGCGAGCCACCAACACCAATATCCTCGTTATCTTCATCTTCGTCCTCCCTGGGATCCAACAGACAATGCCTGCGCATTTTCCCTACGAGGTTATCCCGGAAGAAGACAAGTTCCTTTGAGAAATATCTTATCCGACAGGGATTCGAGGCGAGTGTTACGTGCCGTACCCTTTTCTTTAGCTCTGATGCGAAGAAATTGGGGATAGGACCGCGTGGGAGAACCCCTCCTGCGCCTGGGTCGTTCGGTCCAGGAATTAGAATGAATCGCCCTTCGCTGGCAACGATCGGGAATTTGCAAATGACATTCGCCAGGTCCTCATAGCACCCCATCATTGACTTTGTCGACATTCCACCAGAGAGAGGCCGTGATGTGAAGTTCCCCATAAAGACAAAGATTGGGAGCGGAGCGAAGGTACTGTATCCAGCAAGCATCCTTTCGATCCGCTCCATAACCGCTGGACTGTCGAGGTACACATCCGACAAAACAACGAACATCCCCTCTTGTCCATGCTTAATCTCTTGCTCACGTAACTTCTCGAGTTCTGACAGTGAGCCGATAGAGTCGAAGATGTCGGTATTTTGTAAACCGATTGTCTTGATAGCATCGAATCGATTTTCTACTATAGGACTCCCCAAATTATGGACGTGTAGGACGCCATCGATTGCCTCTCCTTCGACTAGAACGATACTATTTTCTGTCACAAACCCATCAGTCAATAGTGTGGCACGGGAAAGGTCTAATGGGATCTGACCCGTATGATCTTCGAGGTAATATTTGGATTCCTCGACCTGAACGATCATCCCAAGCAGATATTTGACACCACCTCGTCCAAGGAGGCTCTCGACTGGTGTGAGGGCGTGCGTTGCGTCATCGCCCCGAGAAGACGACGCTCCTGCTGTGAGGAGTTTCGGTTGGAAGCTGTCATGTCGAAGCATGCGCTGTCGGACGAGCTCGAATCTCTGTGCAAACATATTCACCTTGTATGTGTATAAATAATCGAGACGTGGGATATGGGAATAATGAGGATGGGAGCACTGTAATTGAATTTGTTTTTCTGCATGTCACATGCACATCCAAAGCAAGGGTCCAAAGGAACGAAAATTATAACTAACCTTATCTATTGCCTCGCCATGCAGAGATGATGCCTTGTCCAATACTAGCTCAAAATTCTTCCTCATGGGATCATAGCACAACCTAGGAGTACGAAACGCATCAAGGAGCTGAACCGACTCGTCATACGCATCCCTTCCACTTCGGGAGAGGCTCGCCACTACTTCTCCAAGTAGAGTGGCGGTAACGATGCTATTATTGTTATTCGTTTGGCTAATGCCCTGGACCATGCGTTCCTTCACCTCGTCGATGATGGCCAGGAGGAGGGTCTCGTTGTCATCTTTATGGCTGGTCCTCTCTCGATCAATGACATTGAGCAACGCATCTAGTGCCGTCGATTGCACGGTCAGTCCGCGCATTCGGAAGATTCGTGCTATTCGCTTGCGTTCCGACATGGTCGTGTTGCTAAGGTGGGGTACACATTTGATGACACACACAAACAACATGGGGGGACGCGCCAAAAAAATCAAGCCGTATCTTCCTTCCTCTTTCTTCCCTGTGCGTGGTCCGTGGACGATGAATGCCGATTACGCCAGCAGCAATGACGGGAAAGAAGAGAAGAATCCCAACAACAACCCCCACCACCGCCAGCGTCGATGGCTCATCATCGTCGTCGTCGTCGGTTCTGACCTTCTCTTCGGCGGTGGCGTCGTCGTCGAATCCTGGCGTCGATGGGAACAGTCACGACAGAGGAGTGTCTCGACATCGGTTGCAACCACAACGGGTTTCAAAGGACAAGGTTTACGCCGAAAGGCTACAGGCGGCCGGTAATGATAATCTAGACAATAAATTAGATATCAGTATTGCAGTGAGTAATGGGAATGTAATGACACGGGGGCGAAGCGGTGGTGACGACTCGCCGTCGGATGGAGGCGAAGCATCGAACGTCGAGAAGGGCAAGGGGTTGGCTTCTTCTACTTCCTGCAACGACCGTCGACAGAGCAGAACCTGCAACAGTACGAGTAAAACTGGTGGTAGTGCAAGTAAAACGAAGCAGTCCTCCGAAACTTCAAGCACTAAAAGAAGACGCTCCAGGAAGGGGGATGATGGTGTCGAACGTATTATTTCGCCACCATGCTGGCCATTCTCTTCAGATCCCTCGGCGACTAGTAGATCATACCGGAATAGAAAAAGTCATCGCACGACACAACAACACCTCGGATCAAAATCAGAAGACTCGACGAATGGGGAAAAAATCTTTCGGTCGGAAGAGACGTCCAACAGCAACAAGCAGGATCATCTACCCTCCCTCAAAGAAAGTCGCGATGGTTTTATTGCGGATATTATCACCGAATCGGTCATAGATGGATCAGTCAATGATTATGCAATCGTAGATTCAATCGAATTGGCGGCCAACGCGTACAAGTACCTCAATGAGGACCAAAAATCATATTCGTCACAAGCAAAGAAACGGAAATGTGTAGAACAACAAAGTCCATCCGTCAAGCAGCACGCGACGCAGCATTCTCCCAACACTGCGTGCCTTGTTGAAACAATTGATAATAGTCTTACGGCAACCTCCACGTCGGACTGGTCCTGCAATCAATGCACTCTCCGTAACACGAATCGTCGAAAAAAATGCCAAGCATGTGGCATTCCTCGTCATTTGACCATGGACATCGATGGTACGCTCATGCTGAATGAGTTCCGTCATGGGAACGATTGTGATGTTGGCATTAGTAAGGACATTTATGATGATATTGATGATGGTGACAAGGAACAGGAACCTTCGTTTGATTCAGGTAATGATCTCGATTGTCACTCACAACAACTCTCCCAAAAGGAAAAGGATGCAGAATTGCAACAGCAGTCGCAACAACTTATGATTGCCATGATCGATGCACCGGTGTATACTCGCTCGAGGCGAAGAGGACAACTTTCGCAAACGACACAACAATCGTCGACGACGACTGATGATGGCAACGGCGAAGGCAGACAACGGTCGTCTTCGCAGCAGCCACTACTGCAGCAGCAAGAAGTGCAACAAGAGCAGGGTGATATCAGTGAATTGAGGCAATGGATTCAAAGACGACGCGATGCAAAGGCTGAGACACGACGACGCCTCAAATCGATGAAAAGTCTCCCGTCAGCATCGACATCACAACTTGAGAAAAAGGCGGTAAAGGTGCAAATTACAGTTGGTAGAGAGTATTTAATGTTGTCTGGTAAATCATTTGACTACTCCGCCTGCTCGACCAATCCATTGATGGCGTTCGTGCCCACAGCTGTCCTCGTAAGAATTAATAAACGCTCCGACGACACATCAATTTCTCATGTAACCAAGGAAGCTTTTGTCGGTGGCAAGGATCATGAACAAGTGGATCTAGACGATTTGGCACACAATTCAACTTCACAGAAAGTAAGTTCTGTAGTTGATACGTCAGGTAAAGATGACAATGTCGCGGCGCTAGATGCAGTGCATGAATCTCTCCATGTGCAAGCAGCTTTATCTGAGGAGCCTGAAATAGATACGAAACTTCCGATCTTATTCTTAAAGTCATCTCTACCTGGTACGTTGATTCAAGATTCTTGCATTCCTTTTGCTCAAGCGTGTGGTGAAGAAACCACCAAGCCGCAATTATCCGCAGGTACCATTCGATGTCATAAGGAATATGATGCACCAAGTGCCAATAATTTTCGGCTTGACTCAGCTGGCGTGGAAGAACATGGAAATTGGACTACACAAACAAATGCAAGAAAACTCGATTTGCCTTTCATCCCCATGACCCAGGTTCCATCATTTGATTATTTCTCCCAGGTAAGTGGCACTTTCAAATTGTTTGAGATTGTGATTTGCGTCTTACTAACAAGTCAATCTCTTAATATTTACCCTGACCCAGGCTTCTATTGGGTCTAGTCAACTCTCTCCATTGCCTCCACTGACCAGGGATTCTAATACTATTTTGTCCAAACAGTCTGTTACTGCATCGTCAGTGGCAAGAGTCAGTGACAACTGCAATATAATGGTAGAATTATCGAATCAAAATGATACCACGCTCGATGGCTTTCAATATCACCTCGGTAGCCAAGAGGAAACTAATTCTACGAGCTTGGATCCAGACCACGCAAGTGACGATCATAATGACACCGACTTTGTTGTTGAGGCATATGACGGACTTGGCTTTAGGACGGGAGGAAATGGAATCGCAATTGAAGTTTCGGAGGAGCAAATCGCTAAGGCAACAAAGATTCTCGACTTGAAGACTGAAGATGATGTTCCATACAATTATGAGGAAAGTCTATGGGATACTTCAAACGTAGATGTGGAAAGAAGACCCTTTGTTGGCTTTCAAATTGGCGGAAGTGGAACAACAATCGCAATTTCGGATGAACAACTTGTCAAGGCAACACAGATTTTTGGAGGCATGAATGATCAAGAGGACGTGAATTGGGGCTACAGTGAGTCATGTTATGAGACGACATATGTTGAATCTCTTCCTTCTATTGTACCTTGCTTCAGAACTGGAGGAAGTGGTAAAGCAATAGCCATTTCTGACGAGCAGCTTGCTGTGGCAACAACACTTTTAGACATGAATCATCAACATGACTTACACATAGAGGAGGAGGTTGTGCGTGACGGGTTAAATGCAGATACTGAATCACGACCTCCTGTCATCATTGGCTTTCAGACAGGAGGAAGTGGTAAAGCCATTGAAGTTTCAGACGAGCAAATTGCCAAGGCTACACAGCTTTTGGGCATTTCTCAAACGGAGGACATCGAAAGAAGCACTGAATCACATTTGGATAAATCAGAAAACGCAGATGATGAATCACGACCTCCTGTCATCATCGGCTTTCAGACAGGAGGAAGTGGTAAAGCCATTAAAGTTTCAAGCGAACAAATCGTCAAGGCTACACAGCTTTTGGGCATTTTACCTAAGGAGGACATCGAAAGAAGCACGGAATCACATGTGAGGAATTCAGATACTAGTCACCGGCGGCGAGACAAAGAAGCCATTCAAGAGGCAAATACTGATGAGAAAGTCGATGCTGATCATTGTAATAATTTTCATGACAACATGAGCTCCAGCTATCAGAACGACAGTGATAAGTGTCTACATGGTGTGCAGGAGTCTTCACTGAACAATAGAGATGTTGATTTGTGCGAAGAAGATTTGAGCAGCTCTTCTGATGCTATTCCAATAGTTACCCCAGCTGCGTTGGCCTCGGATGACTGCAACTATCGCATAAGAGAGGGAGCGAGCATAACATCTTCTCCGCCCGAAAGGCTCCATCACAACCCTCTTCATGAGATGACGAATTTCGCCCATGACCCTCTACTACAATCCGCTATGAAATCGAAGCGTCTATTCGACAGTACTGTGAAAGCGAGAAAGAACAAATGTATCGATCGCAGTAAAGTTACCCTTCGTGAGCTTAGAGGAGACGCAACCGAGATGATCAGTTGGGCGAGCTGCATCGAGCACGGAGTAAAAGATGTCACACTACGAGTAACAAGTATCAACGCCATCAAGCTCAGATTTAATAGCAATGACAACACCCCATTGTTTCTCCTGGGACAGCGAGACGTGCCCAAGTGCACGAACGTCGGTAAAGTCACTGATATTCTAGATTGGCTCTGTTGTCAGGGGTGTGACAAGACGTTTGTAACTGAAAAGTGGATCCAAAACCACTTCCGTTGGATTGTATGGAAATTGGCAGCGATGGAACGTCGATTCCCCGAGCAGCTAGGTGGACAATATTTGAATTATGGGCACGTGTTATCGCAGATAAAAGGTCGGTATCAGAAGGAATTGTGTGACGCGAAGCGACCCGCAGTACGTAAAGTATTGAATCGGGACGTTTCGGCGTGCTTGCCAATTATCCTCTGTGTTGGTCAAATACTCCGATTCAAACCAAAGTCCCCCCAAAACGCACAACATGATCAAACAATTGGAAAGACTGGAATCGACGAAATTCGTTTAGAATTAAGTGATGGCTGGTATGCTGTGCCTGCCATACTCGATTCTGTTTTGTCAACCCTAGTAGGAAGCGGGAAAATTTGCGTAGGATCAAAGCTCATGATATGCAACGCTCAGCTTGTTGGCTCAGAGGATGGAGTCGATCCTCTAGACGATGATTATTTCTCGGATAGACGGGATTGTCGTATCGCTCTTCATATAACGGCTAACAATACGCGTCTTGCAGTGTGGGATGCAAAGCTTGGATTTGTTCATCCCAAGTTTACAAGTCAGCAAGGAGGTAGTCTCTTAGTGAAAACTCTGAGTGGGATTTTTCCTGACGGAGGCACCGTTCCTGTCATCGATTTGGTCCTTTGCAAAGTCTATCCTCGGTTATATCTGGAGCAGCTCAAAGATGATAAGACTGTTGTGACTAATCACTTGACAGAAGCTGAGGAGGCAGCTCGTCAGAATGATAAAGAAATTAATCGTCAACGTGAAAGTGAACAATTTGTCAGCGATAGCGGTACAGAGTTTTCAGAGGTAAGATTGCCCAGATGTTTTGTTCCGCTTAGACGCTCCGAGTCTCATTTATTCGTCCACTGTGCGTGTTTAATATAAAGGATGTTGATGAAGCCGCACCACCTGAGTGGAAAGCAATGATGACATCTAATTTTCCTGAAGAGTACTACGAACGACTTGGAGACGCTGAGAAAAAAGGTATCAATGATTGGAAAGAAAGACGTAGCCTGTTGATGCAGAGCATGACTTCGAGGAGCGTCGTGGATTCATTGAATGATCAAACTATTTGTGAGCGAACAAGTTTGCCTTATGTACGGGTACTTGTCAAAGGCTTCCACCATTCGAGGCAGAAAGGACGTCATGCCAGGGCAGAACAAAAGTCAGCAGATCTCACAATATGGCGAGTTTCAGATGAGCAGCTCAACCGATTGAAAGAAGGCACTGTTTTACGAATGAAAAACTTGGGCGTTAAGTCTGGCCGCGATGGTCGGCTTCAGCTAAAAGCAAAAACAGACACTCCAATGGAGCCTCTTTCGATTGAACCCACTCAGTATGAACTTTTTCAGTCGGGGTATGAGGAACGACATCCCTCATCACTCATCCGCATAACTCTTATGTCCAAGACACCAGAAGTCAGTAAATGTGAGGTCGATGTCATTGCGTGCATTATCAAAATTGAGCGTATGAGTGAAAACGCATCAGCTGCTTACCTAACTGATGAATCTGACTTAGTCATGAAAGTTATAAGAAGCCATAGCTCACAGAACAATGATCCCTTCCATCTCGGAAATGTAGAAGCATTACCTGCTGTGATCGCATTATGCAATATTGAGGTAACTTCATTCGATACAATGGAGCTTTGTGCTATTGGCATGTGGGGTATAACCTCGTGCAAAACCAAAAATTTCATGCCATTGAGATTTGAAGAGGTTCAAACATGGTGCAATTCAGCACCTGGTATGGATCACTGTACGGCTATTTTAGACCGCATCAATACAGGAATACCTTTATGTGCTGGTTCATTCAACCGATATAGAGTATGCATAGGGTATATCTTAGGTGTTGATGACTGCCAGACTAATTTGGATGTCGTGACTTATGGTTTCAATGTGGTCATTGACTACGGAAAGGAATCTCCGCTTACAGCTCGTCTCCCATACGGTATTTTTCTAGACGCACTTCAACTCATTGAAAGTCATTCGATCACGAATGCGATAGGCTTTACAACCGCTTCCCACTTTACTCTTTCGGAATATTTCCAAACAAACCAAAAGATGTTCCGCTTCTCTCTTGAAATGTCATCTTTTTACGGAGATGAATTGCAGCTTCCTAGTGTGACTGAGATATCCATTGCTGATGCAGATTCGCTCTCGAGGATGCATTTGTTTCATTCTCTATCATCAGATTGAGATTAAACCTGTCTAAAATAATTATATAATTCAACAGTGTCAAACACTTCGTGATGCCAACATTTTATGAATTAGTATAGAATCACTCCTTCTCTGAGAACTGACAGTGTGACCCTCCACAACCCCCTCCCCCCTACGAAATTACTAGTTCTCCCCCAAGCACTATCATTTTGTCTCTCCAACTAAAATGACACTAACCACAAAAGAAGTCGTCCGGATCATCCCTAACTCAAATAATACCTCGTTACTCATCGATACTCTCTAAAGATCTTCATCATCATCCTCAGGCAAGGGCATGGCCGCGGCAGCCGCAAGTTCAGCCTCATATTTCTGTTTAGTCTCCTCATCAAAGTGAAATTCGGGAGGCTGTAACGCCGGGGCCTCCACAAAGTGAAGCTGATTATCTCCGGACAACTTCCTTGCAAGCCAAAGGAATGGCTTCTCAAAGTTGTAGTTTGACTTCGCAGAAATATCATAGTACTGTAAATTTTTCTTTCGATGAAAGGTAATTTGCTTGGCTTTGACCTTTCGGTCCTTGATTTCTACCTTATTTCCTGTGAGAACAATGGGGATATTCTCACAGACGCGCGTAAGGTCGCGATGCCAGTTTGGGACATTTTTGTAGGTAATCCGAGACGTAACGTCAAACATGATAATGGCACACTGACCCTGAATATAATACCCGTCACGCAGTCCCCCAAATTTTTCCTGCCCAGCGGTATCCCAGACGTTGAACTTAATGGGACCCCGATTGGTGTGGAATACGAGGGGGTGAACCTCAACGCCAAGGGTGGCAACGTACTTCTTCTCGAATTCACCCGTCAAATGTCGCTTGACAAAGGTGGTTTTTCCAACCCCTCCATCGCCGACAAGGATGAGCTTAAATTCCGGAATCTCCTGCTGAGCCGCCTGCGTGGGTGAATGATAATAATCTATTAGCAAAAGGTGGAGTGCCGATATACAACCGTTCTTCGCCGTCAACAAGAGGGCATTGCACACGGCCAAGGACTCCCAAGACAACGCATTCACTTACAACAATCGTCGTCGCAGCTCCACCGCGGGCATAAAAAATAAGAATAAAGCACTCACCATTCTATACTATGGTATGGTGTTAGTGGTACGATTTATCGCTACTAGCGTAATTGCAGAGTAATACAGTGGACCACAACGACACGCCAATTTTTTGTTGTTGAGGTTTTCCCTACTTCTACATAAATATAATATTTATATTTCCCATCATTTGTACATATCTGCTGTGATAGCATAGAACCAGAACCTGTCCTGGTCCTGGTCCTGGCCTTTTCTCCTCCTTTAGTTCTAATCCGCTATCTCTCTATCTCTTACTAGTAGTAAACGGAAACAGTAAGAATATTGGTGGTGTTAGTAGTGGCACTGGCTGAGGCTGACAGAGACATACCACCAATGAGATAATGTCAGTGTCAGTTTGGTAGATAAGTTGAGATGATGCATTAGTGGTGGTTCAACTTACATATATGGTACCGACAAAATGTAGCAGTGGCTTGGTCTTGATCAAACCCACAAAGGCAATGTGGCATCTAGTTACCTAAACCTACTAAAAACTAAACGAGAACATGAACATGACATGGCCATTTTGGCATTGTTGGCATTGACAATTAGCAAGGGGGGTTACTAATGCTTTATGTAATACAGTAGAGTAGTTTAAGGAAGTAAAGAACATTGTCAATGAAAACAGCTTTGCTCGGGCTTTTGGAGGTGCCGTGGGGAATGCCCCATGGAACCCCCTCTGTTGGTGAGAATGTCATGGGGATGCCCCCCATCCCATATCCCATCTATGTTGTTTTAGGCAACCCATTCAGTATTTTTGTGAGAATTTTGTTTGGCAGGTGGACCGTTAAGGTCTGGCCGTTGCATGGCCCACATCCTCATGAGTTCCACTTGTACTTGTAACTTGTAACCACGAGAGCGGACAGAGGGACAGAGAGAGGGAACATTAAGGGCTGCCGGGCTTTAGGAGGTAAACCTCCAAAAGAATATTTATCTTACCAAAAAAAGATACCAAACCAGCCTTGTGAAAATCCAGATGCTGCCAAAAATTATGATTTGCACCAAATCCCTTTGAGAACAACAACAATATCAACAACAACAACAAGTTGCGTTTGCATCCTCTCAATTCCAATTTGTGGTCACAAAGTCTTGCCTACTATTCAAGTTGAACAAGTCGATATATAGAAATGCAATGGACTAGACAGATATCAATACTACTGGAACAGAACAAATTGACAAAAACGCTCAGAGTACATGACAGCCTAAAATGACTATTACTTGATTAGTTCCTTTGCGTCGGGTACAGCCACTTCCGGTACTTCCTAAGGACCCCAACGGCCTTTCCATGCAATAATAATGCTCGTGCAACATTCTATGACATGTTGATAGCCTTCCTAGTAATGTTGCGCGATATTATTGCGTGATGGAGCGAGATATGGCAGGTGCACGATAGAGTTCATTTTTTACAAGACACATCTACTGTAAATGTGCAGTATTAAGTAATGTTCTTACACCCTATTAAACCCAGGAGTGTTATATCAATGTGACAAGAATCAGCTTGTCTCGTGCACTCTCCTGGGCCGATCATATGGACATTTATAGATTTAACTAGGGGGTGTTCCCCAAAAAATGTCATTTTTTCAAATGGTCCGAAAATCATTTCTGAGTGATCAAACTTACAGTACATAGTGTGAATATGATATCCTGAAAGTTTGGTTCAATAAAATTGACCAT
>Ga0247834_1002008_pt1 | contig 32189 bp, 31 predicted proteins | sample LaCruzMarch2015__8_FD_187118 | JGI IMG/M metagenome (GOLD analysis project Ga0247834, IMG submission 187118) | Freshwater microbial communities from meromictic Lake La Cruz, Castile-La Mancha, Spain - LaCruzMarch2015_12m | ecosystem: Environmental > Aquatic > Freshwater > Lake | place: Spain... | reverse complement strand
TGGTGATGCCCTGGGCCTGCAATTGCCGGCGGATGGCTGAGGCAAACCGCGTAAGCGCATCCACGGCATCCATGCGCAGCGGCGGCTGCGCCGACCCGCTGCACAGGAAGAACCAGTTGCCGCCCCATGCCACGTCACCGCGCACCGTGCCGTGACCCGGCACTTCCAGTTCGACACCTGCGCGGTGGCGGTAAGCCGGCACATTCGCCACGGACACGGCTCCCTGGCCGTGCAGTTGAACCTGCACGGTGCCCACGGGCGTGTCTATCCCGTAGGTGCCAGGTTGCACACGGCCCAGGTGCTCCAGCGTGGCGAGCAACCCGATGGTGCCATGTCCGCACATGCCGAGGTATCCGACGTTGTTGAAGAAAACCACCGACGCGAGCGAACCCGTATGGCGCGGCGGCAGCAACAACGCTCCCACGATCACGTCATTGCCACGCGGCTCGCACACGGCCGCCTGGCGGAAGCGGTCATGGCGCTCCCGCAGCACCTGCACCACCTCGGACAACGGCAGGTCGCCCAGATCCGGAAAACCCGACAGCACCACCCGCGTCGGTTCGCCGCCGGTATGGGAGTCGACACAGTCAATGCGGTCCATGATGACTCAGACCAGACGTGTCGCGCCGATGACCACACCGTCGACATCTGCGTACAACCAGTCGCCCGGGCGCACCCACTGGCCCTGGATCAGCACCGGCAGATCGCGCACGCCCTCGTTGCGCTTCTCCGGTGGCATCGGGCAGCTCGCCAGTGCCAGAAAACCGGTGGGCAGCACCGCAAGCTCTGCCACGTCGCGCACGCAGCCGTTGACCAGCACGCCCGCCCAGCCATTGCGCGCGCCAGCGGCACCCAGGTTACCGCCCACCAGGGCCCGGCGCAGTGACGCACCACCATCCACGACCAGGACGCGACCCTGGCCCGGGCTTTCCAGTTCGGCCTTGACCCGCACGTTGTCCTCGAAGCAGCGGATGGTGACGACCTGACCCGAAAAGCGCGAGACGCCTCCGTAACTGCGAAAAACCGGAGGGAGCACCCGGAACGCGCCGCTGGTATCGGACTGGTGCACATCGCAAAGGTCACAGGTGGCGAACACGTCGGACATGGGGAACGGGCCTTTCGGAAACAGGGGGAAAGTGCGTGGACGCGGCATGTTAACCCCGCATCCTGCTGCGAATCCTGGCGTGTCTGAACAGCGCCGCGCGCCGGGGTGGCGGACGCGAAACCGGGTCCCCAGCGAAAACACCCCGCACAGCCCACGAAAAAAGCAACATCCAAGAGCGAAAAACCGCAGTTTTCGCTTGGAGACAGGATTTTTCTCCAGTAGCATCCCCACTGCCAGAGGAGAAGCAGTTCTTCACTGGTGATTAATCAACTTCCAGAAGGACAATTCAATCATGGCAACTGCAAAAAAAGCCCCGGCCAAAAAGGCTCCCGCCAAGAAAGCTGCACCCGCAAAGAAAGCAGCTCCGGCAACCAAGGTAGCAGCCAAGAAGGCTGCCCCTGCGAAGAAAGCCGCTGCGCCCGCCAAGAAGGCGGCTGCTCCCGCGAAAAAGGCCGCCCCTGCCAAAAAGGCGGCTCCTGCCAAGAAGGCCCCCGCCAAGAAGCGGGCCGTCAACGCCGCCTTCATGAAAGCCCTGACCCCCAGCGCCGCTCTGGCCGCCGTGGTGGGCAACAGCCCGCTGCCACGCACCGAGGTGGTCAGCAAGCTGTGGACCTACATCAAGAAGAACAAGCTCCAGGACGCCGTCAACAAGCGCATGATCAATGCCGACGCCAAGCTCAAGGAAGTGTTCGGCAAGGTGCAGGTCTCGATGTTCGAGATGGCCGGCCTGATCGGCAAGCATCTGAAGTAAACCCCTTCGCGGGCAAAAAAGCCGACGCAAGTCGGCTTTTTTTTGCCCCTGCACGCCCGCACGCGTGCATGCAGGCGCCCCGCGCGCGTCAGGCCCGTCGCTGCAACGCCGACTGCGTGATCGCGGACAAGGTGCCCCGGGTGGTGATCACTTCAGGATCCAGCACCACTTCGATCAGGGTACCCTCGGGCCGCGCCAGGGCGGCGAGCAATTCGGGCTCGAACGCGTCGGTCCGCGTGATCCTGACTCCGGCATACCCATACGCCCGGGCCAGCGCCGCGAAATCCGGATTGCGCAGTTCGGTACCGGCCCTGCGCTGTGGATACTCGCGTTCCTGGTGCATGCGGATGGTGCCGAACATGCCGTTGTTCAGCAGCACGATGATGCTTTTTGCGCCGTACTGGGTGGCGGTGGCCAGTTCCTGACCGTTCATCAGGAAGTCGCCATCCCCGGCGATGGTGAAGGCCACCCGCCCGGTGGTGATGGCGGCCGCGATACCGGCAGGCACCCCGTAACCCATGGTGCCCGCCGTCGGCGCCAGCTGCGTCTTGTGGCCCTTGGCAAGGCCGTGGTGGCGAAAGAAGCGGTGCACCCAGCTGGCGAAATTGCCGGCACCATTCGTCAGCACTGCATCGGCGGGCAGATGCTTCTGCAAGGACGCCACGATGGCCGGCATGTCGATGTCACCGGGGAGTGCCTGCGGCTGCAGGTTCGCCAGGTAGTCGGCATGGCAGGCCTGCGACCAGTCCTCCCAGGGCACGATGGGGGGCGCGGTCAACACCTCCAGCGAACGCGCGGCCGCATTCATGGTGGCATTGATCGCGAGGTCTGCCTGGTAGACACGGTTGAGCTCCTCGGCGCTGGCATGGACATGCACCAGTTTCTGCGCCGGTCGCGGAGCCTGCAGCAGGGTGTACCCGCCGGTGGTCATCTCGCCCAGGCGCGGACCGATGGCCAGGATCAGGTCGCTGGACTGGATGCGTCGCGCCAGCGCCGGGTTGATGCCGATGCCGACATCGCCGGCATACAGCGGGTGGTGGTTGTCGAACGTGTCCTGGAAACGGAAGGCGTTGCCCACCGGCAGCCTCCAGTTTTCTGCGAACCGCTGCAGCGCCTGCGCGGCCTGCACCGTCCAGCCGCCGCCGCCGGCAATCACCAGCGGACGCTCGGACGCCAGCAGCATGGTGCGCAGGGTCCGCAGGGAACCAGGATCGCTCCAGGCCTGCACCGCCTCGACCCGGGGCAGCGCCTGGGGCACCACGCCGGTGACCGCATGCGGACGTACCGGCGCCGAAAGCATGTCCTCCGGCAGCACCAGCACCACCGGTCCCGGGCGACCATTCATGGCCGTGGCAAAGGCCCGTGCCACATATTCGGGGATACGCGCCACATCGTCGATGCGCTCGACCCGCTTGGCCATGCCTTTGGTGCTTGGCCCGAAGAAGCTGCCGTAGTCCACTTCCTGGAAGGCCTCGCGGTCCCGCGTGTCGCTGGCTACGTCACCCACGAACAGCACCATTGGCGTTGAATCCTGGAAGGCGGTGTGGATGCCGATGGACGCATTGGTCGCACCCGGGCCGCGGGTCACGAAACACACGCCGGGGCGCCCGGTCAGGCGGGCATGGGCATCCGCCATGAAGGCTGCTCCGCCTTCCTGGCGGTTGATCACGAAACGAATGCTGTCCGCGTGCGCATGGAAGCCATCCAGCACAGCCAGGTAACTCTCGCCCGGCACACCGAAGGCATGGGTCACCCCCTGGGCCACCAGGCATTCGACCAGCAGATGGCCGCCAATGCGGGTTGTCGTCATGTTCTTGTCCTTTGTCCAACGCCCAGTGCCGCCCCCACGCTCAGCAACAGGATCAACGCTGCGCCAAAGAACGTGGCGCCATAGAGGCCACGGTCCATCAGCGCGCCAAAAAGAACCGGCGAGATGGCAAAACCGACATCCAGCCCGGAATACACCATGCCGTACACGCGGCCGGTGGCACCCTTGGGTGTGGCCTTCTTGATCATCATGTCGCGCGAGGGCCCTCCGATGCCGATGGCAAAGCCGGTCGCTGCCAGAACGACCATCGTGGCCGTGCCGCCAAAAAGACCGGTGCCGCACAACGCCAGCAGCACCGCCGCCACGGCCATGCAACTGGCCACCACCTTGTCGCTGCTGGGCATGCGGGCCGCCACCACGCCCCCGCCCAGCATGCCCAAGGCACCCGAAAGGCTGTACGCGGTGAGCGTCATCGTGGCTGCTTCGAAGCTGACGCCGTGCATGGCCTTGAGCAAGGACACCGAAAAGCTCTGCACCATGGCGAAGGTCATGGTCGACAGCAGAAAGAACCCGAAGCACCACCACACCACCGGCAGTTTCATGAAAGCCAGGTCATGCTCCTGGTGCTGGTGGGCTGCCCGCACCGTCACCGTGGTGCTGAGCTTGTCCCGGTTGGCGACGGTCAGCAGCAGGATGCCCAGGTAGAGCGCCGCCGCTGCCAGGTAGGCGAAACGCCAGTCGTACAGGCTGCTCAGCGTGGCAAAGAACAGGGGTGCCGCCGCCCAGCCCAGGTTGCCGGTCAGGCCATGGGCACTGAAGGCGTAACCCAGGCGGGCCTGGGATACCCGCTGGTTCATGATCGTGAAATCGACCGGGTGGAAAGGCGAATTGCCCAGACCGGCCAGCACCGCCACCAGAATCAGCATCGGGTAACCGTTGGCGAACGAGGCGAGCACACAGGCCACGGCAATCGTGGCCAGCGACGCAAACACCACCGGGCGCGCGCCCATGCGGTCCACCAGGAAGCCGCCGCTGGCCTGTCCGAGCCCGGACACCACGAAGAACGTCGTCATGAGCAATCCGAGCTCGGAGTAGCTCAGTGCGAACTCCTTCATGAAGACCGGGAACATCAGGGGCAGCAGCAGGTGCGAAAAATGGGAACTGGCATGGGCCAGGCCCACCAGCCCGATGATCGATGCGTCCTGGCGCAACGGGACCGGTCGGCTGCTGGCCGCAAGGGTGGCAGTGTTCATGGTCGAATGGTAGCGGATGCCCCCAGTGCGGTCCCCTCCCACCGGGCCCACCGCCGGTGCGTCCCACCAGCCAGCCGGCGCAGCGTCAGCGCAGGCCCCAGGGGTCGTCCGGGTTGTCCCAGTCGAACGCCGGCCCCAGCTTGAAGACGCCATTGAACCGCAGCGCCGGCTGGCCGTCGGCTGTCACCAGCCCCTGGCCGAACAACATGTTGCGGGTGGTCTTGAGCACCTGGGCCTCCCCCTGGACCCAGGCGCCGAGTCGGGCTGGCCCCATGTAGTCGATAGTCAGACTGATCGTGGGCAGGAACTGCCGCACGCCACCCGGCCGGTAGATGTTGGCCAGCGGCACCAGCATGTCGCACAGCGTGGCCAGCATGCCGCCATGGCAGATACCCAAGGGGTTGGTATGGCGCGCTTCGACCCGGAAACCGAGGGCTACGGACTGCGGCGTCCATCGGCCGTACAGCGGCCCCGCAAGCTGCATGAATTCACCGGGAATCTTCGCCGGGCGGAAGCCCTCGGGAACATCGTTGGAGGCAGACATCGGCAGGTTCACTCCCGTGGGGGTTTGGCTTCCACGTCCTCGATGTCCGGCAGGCGCTGGCGGCCCACCGGCCCATCGCGCGGCGGCTCCCCGGACTGTACCGTTCCGGACCGACCGCGGAACACCTGGCCAAAACCGGTGCGCGGATCCACCCGCATGACAAATGGCACCACCGGCCGGCCCGTGATGCGGGCCCACAGCGCGCGCAGCCCCCACAGCAGCATGAACAGCAGCGCCACGAACAGCAGGCTGGCCGCGAACACAAGCCCCGCGACCAGCAGAACCAGTCGCAACAGCAGATTGAAAACGGTTTGCATGGCCTATTTTGACCCGACTCCGGCGGCAATGCCGAAGGTCCGTCCATCCCCGGACGGCCTGCACGCGGAATTGCGCAGGCAGTTGCAGCCGCTGCTCAGCACCGACAAGCCTGCCGTGCGCAAGGCGGCGAACCGCGGCCGGGGCCCGGCAGCCCCGCTGTCCCGACCAGGCTCAATGCACCACCCGCTCGAAGCTGAACTGCCCGGGGGCCCGGATCGGGTCCACATCCACCGGGATGACCGACTTGGGCAGGAACCGGCCTTCGAGCAGGAGCTTGGACAAGGGGTTCTCGATCCGCTGCTGGATCGCCCGCTTGAGCGGCCGAGCACCGAACACCGGGTCGAACCCGACCTTGGCCAGTTCGGCCAAGGCTGCCGGCGAGACCTGCAATTCCAGGTCCATCCGCGCCAGGCGTTCCTGCAACACGCGGATCTGGATCGCCGCAATCGCCTCGATATGCTGTGCATCCAGCGCGTGGAACACGACCGTCTCGTCGATGCGGTTCAGGAACTCGGGCCGGAAATAGTTCTTCAGCTCGGCCGTCACGGCATCCTTGATGTCCTCGCTGTCGCGGCCGACCATGCTCTGGATGATGGGTGAGCCGATGTTGCTGGTCATCACGATGACGGTGTTCTTGAAGTCGACGGTGCGCCCCTGGCCATCGGTCAGGCGGCCATCATCGAGCACCTGCAGCAGCACATTGAACACGTCAGGGTGGGCCTTCTCGACCTCATCGAGCAGAAGCACGCTGTAGGGCTTGCGACGCACGGCCTCTGTCAGATAACCCCCTTCCTCATACCCCACGTACCCCGGCGGGGCGCCGATCAGGCGTGCCACGGAATGTTTCTCCATGAACTCGCTCATGTCCACGCGGATCAGGTGCTCCTCGGAGTCAAACAGGAATCCGGCCAGGGCCTTGCACAACTCGGTCTTGCCCACCCCGGTGGGCCCGAGGAACAGGAACGAGCCGGTAGGCCGGTTCGGGTCGCCCAGTCCGGCGCGCGAACGACGGATCGCATTGGCCACTGCGGTGATCGCCTCCCCCTGCCCGACCACCCGCTGGTGCAGCTTGTCCTCCATCTGCAGCAGCTTGTCGCGTTCACCCTGCATCAGCTTGGACACCGGGATGCCGGTGGCCCGCGCCACCACCTCGGCGATCTCCTCGGCGCCGACCTGGGTGCGCAGCAGGCGCGGCGCCGTGCCGGGGCCCTTGCTGGCCTCCTGGGCCTGCGCGTCCTTGAGCTGCTTTTCCAGTTCGGGCAACTTGCCATACTGCAATTCGGCCACCTTGTTGTAGTCACCCTTGCGCGTCAGTTCCTCGATCTGCTGGCGCAGCTTGTCAATGGCCTCGCGCACCTGGGCGCTGCCCTGTGCCTGGGCCTTCTCTGCCTTCCAGATCTCGTCCATGTCGGCGATTTCCTTCTGCAGCTTGCCGATCTCCTCCTCGATCAGCTCGAAACGCTTCTGCGAGGCTTCGTCCTTCTCGCGGCGCACCGACTCCCGCTCGATCTGCAACTGGATCAGCCGGCGGTCCAGCTTGTCCATCACCTCTGGCTTGGAGTCGATCTCGATCTTGATCTTGGCCGCCGCCTCGTCGATCAGGTCGATCGCCTTGTCGGGCAGGAACCGGTCGGTGATGTAGCGGTGGCTGAGTTCAGCCGCCGCCACGATGGCCGGGTCGGTGATGTCCACACCATGGTGGACCTCGTACTTCTCCTGGAGCCCGCGCAGGATGGCGATGGTGGCCTCCACGGTGGGCTCCCCGACCAGGATCTTCTGGAAACGGCGCTCCAGGGCCGCGTCCTTTTCGATGTACTTGCGGTATTCGTCCAGCGTCGTCGCGCCCACGCAATGCAGTTCGCCACGCGCCAGGGCCGGCTTGAGCATGTTGCCGGCGTCCATCGCTCCCTCCGCCTTGCCGGCGCCGACCATCGTGTGCAGCTCGTCGATGAAGACGACGGTCTGCCCCTCGTCCTTGGCCAGATCCTTGAGCACGTTCTTCAGCCGCTCCTCGAATTCGCCACGGAACTTAGCGCCGGCCAGCAGCGCGGCCATGTCAAGGGAAAGGACCCGTTTTCCCTTGAGCGACTCCGGCACCTCGCCCGCCACGATGCGCTGGGCCAGTCCTTCGACGATGGCGGTCTTGCCGACACCCGGCTCGCCGATCAGCACGGGGTTGTTCTTGGTGCGACGCTGCAGCACCTGGATGGCGCGGCGGATTTCATCGTCGCGGCCAATCACCGGGTCGAGCTTGCCCAGGCGGGCACGCTCCGTGAGGTCGATGCAGTATTTCTTGAGCGACTCGCGCTGGTCCTCCGCATCGGCGCTGTCCACGTTCTGGCCGCCACGCACCGCATCGATCGCCGTCTCGAGCGACTTGCGCGTTAGGCCGTTCTCCTTGGCGATGCGTCCGATGTCCTGCTTGCTGTCGCACAGTGCGAGCAGGAACAGTTCGCCCGCCACGAACTGATCGCCGCGCTTGATGGATTCCTTTTCGGCCGCCTGCAAGAGCGTGACCATGTCGCGGCCGACCTGAACCTGCTCCTGTCCCTGGACCTGGGGCAGCTTCTTCATGGCCGCCTCGCCAGCGGCGAGCAGGCCGTTGACATTGACGCCGGCCCGCTGCAGCAAGGCCTTCGGGCCATCGTCCTGCCGCAGCATGGCGACCAGCACATGGGCTGGTTCGATGTAGGCGTGGTCATTGGCCAGCGCCAGTGTCTGGGCTTCCCCCAGGGCTTCCTGGAATTTGGTGGTGAGCTTGTCGATACGCATGGGTGAATCTCCGTGTTGTTCCGCACGTAGGGCACATGCTCCTGATTTCAAGGCCGCGCACCGAACACCGGTGGCCCCTGTTGACCACAGTCAAATGCCGGTATGCGGACGGTCCCGGATGCGCAGGCACGCCAGAAGGCAACGCTCCGTCTGCGGAGGGGCCCGTCGCGGGCGATCCGCCACTTGCGGTCAGCCAGGGCCGCGGATGATGTATTCGGTGGTGTAGCTGCGGGGACCACCCGCCACAAAATGCGACGTATCCTGGATGATCTCCTGCATGCCACGCGGGCTGTCCACGAACGCCTCGAAGAAGTCCTGTTCGCTCGGGAAATGCATGATCGGGATGCCCCGGGCCGCGGGGCTCGTGTCCAGCAGCACCTGGTCCACCCAGTTCTGCACATAACGGGCGCTGCCGACATGCACCCGCGCAGCCAGCCCGGCGTGCAACGCCCAGCTGCGCCGCACCGCACTGTCGGGCATGTCGGCATGAAACATCAGGCGGCCTATCAGCTTGATGCCCGCAGAGGGCTGTCCGCGGTGGAAGTCGCGGCGATGGTAGATCTCGGTCGCCGTGACGGCATAGGCATGGAACACCGACGCCCGGTCTCCGACCGCCTGCCGAAAATCGCGCGCGATATCGAGCGGGTTGCGCGTGCCCCAGATCTCGGCGATGACGTCGTATTCCGGTGCCTGCCCCACAGTCGCGTCATTGGGCGGACGGTAGGGCAGGTTGTCCGGCGGGAGGCCGACCAGGTTGATCGTCATGGGTTCCGCAGCGAGCGGCCCCAGCACTCCCTGACGCGCGGTCAGAAGCATGGCGTGCTGGAAATCGTCGCGCAGGAGCCCGGGCGCGGCATGCAGAAACACCATGACCTTGTTCATACCCCACTCCTTGTCTCCAGCGTTCGCACGCGATGCAGGCCTGCCGCCTCAACCACGGGCTGAAGCCTTGTCCTTCCGGTACCACAAGCACAGGCCATTTGCGCTGAACGAGCGGCATTCAAACGAAACCGATGCTTTCGCCTCCACATGCAGTATCCTTCGCCTGCCAAAGTCGCGACAGGCATGGTGCGTCAGTCGCGATCGCAACAACGAAAGGAAGACACATGGCAGACCATGCATCGCATGACATGAACGCCGCGAACGCCCATTATCGGGGCCCGGGCACGCGGCTGCTGGAATACATCTGTGCCGCGCTGATGGCATTGCTGGTGTTGTTCCTGTTCATCCAGGTTTTTGCGCGCTACGCCCTGCAGTCCCCGCCGGACTGGACCGAGGAACTGGCGCGCACGGTGTTTCTGTATGCCACGTTCGTTGGCGGCGCACTTGCGGTGGCGCGCAACATGCACCTGAAGATCGACTCGGCCGTCAAGATGCTGCCCCTGCGGGGACAGGCCTGGATGCGGCTGACCACCAACATCATCGCCATCGTCTTTCTGAGCTTCGTGCTGTACCAGAGCGCCATCATGCTGCCGAAACTCGCGTTCCAGCCCTTGACCGCCCTGCCCTTCCTGTCCAAGGCATGGTTCTTCGCGTCGGTCCCGATCGGCTGTGCGCTGATGCTGCTCTACGAACTGCATCACGCGTGGGTCGAGATACGCAACCTGATGGGCAAACCCGTCAAAGTGAGGATCTGACCCATGCTGCTCATCCTCTTCATCGTGTTTGCGGTCCTGCTGCTGATCGGGCTGGACCTGTTCTCCGCCATGGGCGCGGCCAGCCTGGCCTACCTGCTGCTGACGCGCACCGGCGACATGCCGCTGCCCCTGACGCTGATACCGCAACAACTGGTGGGTGGCGTCGACTCCTTTCCGCTGCTGGCCGTGCCCATGTTCCTGCTGGCCGGCGAACTCATGACCCGTGGCGGCGTGACCACCCGGCTCGTCAGCTTCGCGGGTGTCCTGGTGGGCAGCATCCGGGGTGGCCTGGCACAGGTGTCGATCGTCACCAACGTGATCATGGCCGGCATGAGCGGCAGCGCCGTGGCCGACGCCGCTTCCACCGGTTCGGTGCTGATCCCCGGAATGGTCAAGCGCGGCTACACGCCCGAATATGCCGCCGCCGTGATCGCCGCCGCAGCCTGTATCGGCCCCATCATTCCGCCCAGCCTCATGTTCGTGGTGCTGGGCTCCATGGTGAACGTGTCGGTAGGACAGCTGTTCGCCGGCGGGATCATTCCGGGCCTGCTGATGGCGGTTGGCATGATGGTGGTGGTCTACCGCCAGGCATTCAAGCTGAACCTGCCGGTCGAGGCGCGCACCACCTTGCCGGCGGCCTGGAAGGCAACCCGGGAGGCTGCGTTGGCACTCGGCATGCCGGTGGTCATTCTTGGCGCCATCCTCAGCGGATTCGCCACGCCCACCGAAGCCTCGGTGCTGGCCGTGGTGTACGCGCTGGTGCTGGGCATGTTCATCTACCGCGAGATCAAGGTCTCGGACCTGGTCGACATCTTCTCCTCCGTGGCGATCACTTCGGCTGCCGTGATGGTGACCGTGGCCGCCGCACAGCTGTTCGGCTGGATCACGACCGCCGAGGGCCTTGGCAAGATCCTGGGCGGCATGTTGTCCAACGTCACCCAGGAGGCCTGGGTGTTCCTGCTGATCGTGAATGTGGTGGTGCTGATTCTGGGCACCGTCATGGAGCCGATCCCGATCATGATCCTGACCGTGCCCATCCTGTTCCCGGTGGCCACCCAGCTGGGGATCGACCCCGTGCATTTCGGAGTCGTGGTCGTACTGAACCTGATGATCGGATCCCTGTCGCCGCCGGTGGGTGTCAACATCTTCGTCACCGCAGCCATGGCGAAGGTCCCCGTGATGCGTGTTGCCCGCGAGGTGATGGCGTTCATCTGGATCCTGATCCTGGTCCTGCTGCTCATCACCTACATTCCGCAGATCGTCTTGTGGATCCCTCAGATGCTGTACCGATGACATAATTGTTTGCCCGACTGACAACACCTCAGACCCCGTCCACTGCCACGCCAGGAGCCGGCGGGACCTGCGACAGTTGATTGACTTTTTTCACCCACAAGGAGACACCATGGACTATTCGCTGAACAAGTTTTCCCCAGGAGGCATCCTGCGTTCGATCGGCAAGTGGATGCTGCCCGCCATCGTCGGCGTCGCGCTCAGCCCCGCCATCGCGCAACAGCAACAGGAACTAAAGTTCCGCTTCGCCACAGTGCAGCAACCCGGCATCTACCTCGACGGCATCACCAAGTTCACCAACCTGGTCCGCGAGCGTACGGGTGGCAAGGTGCAGATCGAGGTATTCTGCTGCAACCAGCTCGGTGGCGAGCGCCAGATCATGGACGGTGTCAAGCTCGGCACCGTGGGCATCGGCTCCATCGGGGCCACCGGGTCAGCCACCTACGACCTGCTGTTCATGCCCTTTGTGTTCCGTGATCTCGACCACGCCTCCAAAGTGGTGAACGGCGCGGTCGGCGCCAAGTGGCAGGAAGATTTCTACAAGCAGACCGGCGTGCGCCAGATCGGTTACCTGATCAACGGCTCCCGGATCTTCCTGACCAACAAGCGCATGCTCAACAGCCCCGCCGATGCCAAGGGCATGAAGATCCGCGCGCCGGAAATCCCGACCATCGTGGCCTCGTTGCGCGCGCTCGGGGCCAGCCCGGTGGTGATTGCAGCGCCTGAGTTGTACACCGCGCTGCAGCAGGGTACCGCCGACGGCTGGGAAGGCCCCCTGGCGTACATGGCCGACAACAAGCACTGGGAGGTGGCCAAGAATCTGTCCATGGTCGAGTGGATCTTCAACATCACCAACACCATCGTCAACGACGACATCTGGAACAAGATGACACCGGCCACCCAGAAGATCATGCGTGACTCCTGGAAGGAAGTTGCGGCCGAGATCACCCAGAAGGAATGGGCCAAGCAGGGCGAGCTGGTGGAGATGTTCCGCAAGAACGGCGTGGCAGTCGCCCGCCCGCCTGTCGGTCCGTTCCAGGAAGCCACCAAGGATGTCTGGAAGCAGTTCGCACCCAAGGTCTGGGGCGAGGGTGTGTATGAGCAGATCCAGGCGACCAAGTAAACCCGCCTGACGCTGCGAGCAGGGGCCGGCAGAGATGCCGGCCCTTTTTTGTTGGGGGCCCACTGGCCGATAGCCCCTTGGATCACCTATTGCCCGGGGTCGACCTCGATAGTCAGAACACGCCGGTCCCAGCATGCGGCGGCAGAGGCAACCTCGCGGTACAAGGCCTCCAGACCTTCGCCGGGCAGATAGACCTCCGTCATGTGGCCCAGCATGGCGCGGGTGTCGACGAACGCCGCCCCCCGACCCGATGCCGTGCGCAGCTCGCTGGCCAGTGGAAAGCCCAGGGCCGCATAGTCGGCGATCAGGCGATCGTAGTCGTCCGGTACCACCGCCACATGGTGCAGCCCCTGCTGCCCGGGCGCATACATGTCCCGGAATGCAGACGGTCGGCCATCGTGCTGTTCGACCAGCTCGACCATGATCGGCCCGGCCTGCACATAGGCTGCGGAGAAGTCGAGCGCGGCAGGCGCCCCCCGGTAACTGACCTGGGCCAGCACGAGATGCCTGCGCACGAAGAAAGGGCCGATCCCCCACAAGGCATGCCAGCGCACGATGGCCCGGTCCAGGTCGTCGACGACATAGGCGTTCTGGATGATGCGGTGGGAAAACGGCATCGGTTCAATCCTGATCAGCTGGATGCACCACCACCGCGCCGCCGCCCTGCAGTGGCAGGACAGGTGGCCGCGCCGGACAAGGCACTACGCCGCTGCCAGATTCACTGGACATGCCGCGGCAGCTGCATCAGCACACTGTGTGCCACCCCGCCATCGATCACCAGTTGGTGCCCCGTGATGTAGGCGGCCTCGTCAGACGCCAGCCACACGACGGCGTTGGCCACATCCTCGACCGTACCGAGTTTGCGCAGCGGCACACCACTGCCACGCAGTGCACGCACCCGGGGATCGGCGAACAGCGGGGCCGACATGCCCCCGTCGATAAAGCCGGGCGCCACACAGTTGACGCGCACGCCCGAGGGGCCCAGCTCCAGCGCCAGATGCTCCGTCAGGTTGGCCACCCCGGCCTTGGCGGCAGGGTAGGCACCGGCGCCGGGGCCTGGCTGCACCGCGTTGAGCGAACTCAGGTTGATGATCACGCCACTGCCGCGCGGCACCATGCGCAAGCCGGCCTCGCGCGCCACGATGTAGGTGCCGGTCAGGTTGACGTTGAGGACCGTGCGCCAATCATCGACGCTTTGCTGCAGCAGGGGCCCGAAACGCACGATCCCGGCGTTGTTGACGACCAGGTCCGGCACGGCGTCGAAGGCATCGAACGCGGCCCGGATCTGGTGCTCGTTGGTCACGTCGGCCTGCAAGGCCATGTGGCCAGTGCCCGGCAAGGTGCGGATGAAGGCCTCGCAGTCGGCCAGGTTCAGGTCGAGTACGCCGAGGCGGTACCCGGCCTGCACGGCACGCAGGCAGATGGCAGCGCCCAGGCCCCTCGCGGCGCCTGTGACGATGGCTGTTCTGGTCATCGGGATGGTCTCCTGTAAGTGAACGGGCATGGCGCCAGCAATCTCGCTCGCACGCGCCTGCGTTTCTCCCCTGCCGACATGTTACCCGCACGCTGCAGTCGCGACGCGGGCCTGCAGGCGTGTTGCGCGCGGGCGCAAGTGCCTAGAATCAACCCCCTATGCATGTGCACCAGCTGTCCATCACGTATGTGCCGGAGCAGGACCGCATCCTCGTGCGGGTCAATACCAAGCAAGGCCAGGAATTGCAGTTCTGGTTCACCCGAAGGTTGACCCTGGGTCTGACCCCGCTGCTGGACCGTGCCGTCACGGAGCATGCGGCGCGCCAGGCCGGTCCAGCCACCTCGCATGTCGCAGCGATGGACGCCATGTCGAAAATGGCCATGGCCCAGTTCCAGCGCGCAGAAACCCTCAAGTCCTCCGACTTCACGACGCCGTACAAGGCCCCCGAAGCCGGCGCATTCATGTTCGAGAGCCCGCTGCTTGTCACCGAGGTGAATGTGGCCCCCATGACGAACGGCCAGATGCGGCTGAGCTTCAGCGAAAAGCTGACCGGGGTGGCGGAACACCGCAGCCTGCAGATGGGACTGACCGACCCGCTGATGCATGCATTCGTGCACCTGCTCGAGCGCGCGGTGGCGCAGTCGCAATGGAGCGGCAGTCAGAATGCAACGCCAGAACCCCACGCCACTGACCCGTCCAGAGGGCCGGACAAACCACGCTACCTGAACTAGGCCGCCCCTCGACCCGACCGGCAACCCATGACACAAGCATGTTCACCCAGTTGATCAACAACCTGGCGGCACGCCGCAAACGCGTGATGGTCCGCAGGCTCCTGGCGGGCACGGACATCCGCGAGCTGACCTGGATGCCGCCAGCAGGCTCACCCCTGCGCCACGGGCAGGCCAGTGTCCGCCTCGCGATGGACCATGTGATCGGCCCGCGGACCCTGGCATTCGGCCACTGGCATGACGAACACTGCCAGTTGCTGCGCGCGCGGATGGTCAGCGCGGGCAGCTACCACCTGATCGACGTCGGCGCGAATGCCGGGCTGGTCAGCAGGCAACTGCTGACAACACCGGGCATGCAGTTCTGCGGTGCCGACTGTTTCGAACCCGACCCGCACAACTTCGCGCTGCTCACCCACAACCTGGCGCCTTTTGCTGGCGTGCACCTGCACGCTGCCGCCCTGTCCGACCATGATGGCGAAGCAGAGATTTTTCGGGGGGCACGCAACGCCGGCGACATCTCCCTGTCGCCGGACGCGCAATTGCGCTCGCGGACGGACCTGCAAGGCCATACCGTGCCCCTGCTGTCCGCGCAGCGGCTGGGTGGCGAGATACTGGCGCGACTGGCTCCGGGTACGCGGCTTGTCTGGAAGTCCGACACGCAGGGGCATGACCTGAAGATCGTCGCCTCCATGCCCGACGCGATCTGGGAAAGAGTCGAAGTGGCCCTGGTGGAACTTCGCAGCGTGGATGCAACCCCCGCCGAGCTCGAGCGGTTCATGGCCGTGGTGGCGGGATTCCCGGTCCGGCGGTCCGTGAAGTTCGGCGCCCGCGACATTGGCCTGGAGGCCATTCGCCGCTTCATCCTGGAAGCCAACGACCGCGAGATCGATCTGCTGCTGGCGCGCCGCTGAGGCGCCGTGCGCCGCAGCCGGGCGCATGAGCGGGCATCAGACCTGCACGCGGGCCACGCCGAGCAGACGGTCGAGCAGTTCCGGCTGTTCGAGCAGGTCAGACGCCCGCCCGGAGTGCACCACGGTACCGCGGTCCAGCACGGCGGCGCGGTCCGAGATCGCCAGGATGGCCTGCGGATGCTGCTCCACGATGATGGCCGACAGGCCTTCCTCGCGGGTGATGCGGCGGATCGCTGCCAGCAGTTCCTGCACGATGATCGGCGCCAGCCCCTCGAGCGGCTCGTCCAGCAGCAGAAGTGTCGGATTCAGCACCAGGGCCCGGCCCACCGCGAGCATCTGCTGTTCGCCCCCCGACAACTGCGTGCCCAGGTTGCCCTTGCGCTCGGCAAGCCGGCCGAACATCTCGTACACCCGCGCCGGCGTCCACTGGCCGGGCCGTGCCACGGCCGTCAGGTTTTCATGGACCGTGAGTGACTTGAAGATGTTGCGCTCCTGAGGAACCCACCCAATGCCGGCGGCAGCGCGCTGGAACGACGCCAGAGTGTGCAGCGGCCTGCCAGACAGGGTGATGCTTCCGCCATGCTGGCGGGTGGCACCTGCCAGCGTGTTCATCAGCGTCGTCTTGCCGGTGCCATTGCGCCCCAGCAAGGCCAGCGTTTCGCCCTCCCCCAGCACCAGCGAGACATCGTGCAGGATGACCGCTTCGCCATACCCTGCACTGAGTTCTCGCACCTGAAGCAATTCAGCCATGGGCATTCTCCGTGGTGCCCAGGTAGACCGCCCGCACTTCAGGGTCCTTGGCAATCTGCTGCGGGTCACCCTCGGTCAGCACGGCGCCATTCACGAGCACCGTCATGCGGCGGGCGAAACTGAAGACCAGATCCATGTCGTGTTCGATCAGCAGCACCGACACATCCGCCGGCAGGTTGGCCACGGTCTGCAGCAGTTCTTCGCGCTCGCCGGCCGGCACGCCCGCTACCGGCTCGTCCAGCAGCAGCACGCTGGGTTCGCAGGCCAGCGCAATCGCGATCTCGAGCAGGCGGCGCTTGCCATAGGCCAGCACCCGCGTGGGCTGCTCCATCACCTCGGTCAGGTGAAACTGCTCCAGAAGGCGCTCACAGCGGGCAGTGACCTCGGCGCTGGCTCCCAGGGGCTGCCACCAACTCCCACCCAGGCCCAGGTGCTGGGAGACCGTCAGCGCAAGCGTCTGCAAGGGCGTGAGGGAATCGAACAACTGGTTGATCTGGAAGGTGCGTACCATCCCGCGGCGGGCGCGCTCATGCGGTGCAAGCCGGGTGATGTCCTGTCCCAGCAGGCGGATGCTCCCGGCGGTAGGCTCCAGCACACCGGTCAGAAGGTTGATCAGGGTGGTCTTGCCAGCGCCGTTGGGCCCGATCAGGGCATGGCGCGCGCCCTTGTGCAATTGCAGCGTCACGTCGCTGGTGGCGGTGATGCCACCGAACCGCTTGACCAGGCCCTGGCAACTGAGCACCACCTCGGGAGTGCCGGTACTGCTCATGGCGCTTTCGTCTTCGCGAACCAGGTCCATGGACGCAACAGGCGGTCACGCCCCACCAGCACCAGCACCACCAGGAACAGGCCGATCCAGAAGGTCCAGTACTGTGGCGTGATCGACGAGATCACGTTGTGCATCAGCTTGAAGACGATCGCACCCGCAATGCCCCCCCACAACCAGCCAGTGCCGCCGATGACGAGCATGAGCATGAGATCGGCCGACCGGTCCAGCGCGAACAGGTCCAGGGAGGCGAATCCGGTGGTCTGTGCCAGCAGGCCACCCGCCACACCCGCCACGCCCGCAGCCACGGTGTAGATCACGGCGAGCCGGGAATGCACCGGGATGCCGATCGCCATCGCACGCAGGCGGTTGTCGCGAATGGCCATCAGGGTGGCGCCGAAGGGGGAGCGCACGAGGCGGCGCAGCAGCAGAAAGAACAGCAGGCCCACCGAGAGCGCATACCACGCGGCCGTCTGTCCCGTGAGGTCGAATTCGAAACGCCCCAGTACCGGCCCCATCACGACGCCCTGCAGGCCATCGGCTCCGCCAGTCAGCCAGTCCAGCCGGTTGGCGAGTTCCATCAGCAGCAGGGCTACGCCAAGCGTGACCATCAGCCGCGTCAGGTCGGAGCCGCGCATGATGGTCAAGCTGCACACGGCACCCAGTGCCGTGGCAACCGCCATCGCGACCAGCAATCCGGCCAGCGGATCAGGCATCACGTGCTTTGCGAACAGCGCCGCCGCATAGGCGCCGATACCGAAGAACGCCGCATGGCCCAGCGAGACGATGCCGGTATACCCGAGGATGAGATCCAGCGAAAGCGCGAAGAGCGCCACGATCGCGATCTCGCTGACCAGCAGGGAGTGCCCGGGCACCAGCAGCGGCGCGGCAAACGCCAGCAGCCACAGGGCTGGCTCCCAGGGGCGCCAGCGGCTCGCGTTGAGCAGGGATGTGCGGGCGTCCATCTATTTGCCCCCCGCGCGCGAGAACAGACCCTGGGGACGCCAGATCAGGATCACGATCATCAGGCTGTAGACGATGAAGGCGCCAAGCTTGGGTACATAGTATTTGCCCGCCACGTCGGCGATGCCCAGCAGCAGGGCTGCCAGCAGGGGGCCGGTGATCGAGGTGGTGCCACCCACCGCGACCACGATCAGGAAATAGATCATGAACTTGAGCGGAAAGGTCGGGTCCAGGCCCAGCACCTCCGCGCCCAATGCCCCGCCCAGCCCTGCCAGTCCGGAGCCGACTGCAAATGTGGACAGGAACACCACGTTCACATTGATGCCAAGGCCTGCGGCGACGCGCTGGTCATCGACCGCTGCACGCAAGCGGCTCCCGAAACGCGTGCGCGCGAGGATGTACTGCAGGCCGATCGTCAGGGCGGCGCACACGACGATGATGAACAGACGGTAATGCCCCATGCCCAGGGCCCCGTCGAAAAACTCGGTGCGGCCCTTGAGGTAGTCCGGCAACTGCACGATCTGCTGGGTCGAGCCGATGAAGTAGTCGGCGCTGGCCACCGCCATGAAGGTCAGCCCGATGGAGAACAGCACCTGGTCCAGATGGGGCTTCGAATACATGCGCCGGTAAAGCGTGCCCTCCAGCAAGGCGCCGAGCAGCGCCGTCCCCACGAATGCGATCGGCAGGCACACCAGGAAGGGCACGCCCGCATGCTGCATCAGCAGCACCGTGATGTATCCACCCGCCATGGCAAAGGCGCCATGGGCCAGGTTGATGAAATTCATCAGGCCCATGGTCACCGCCAAGCCGACGGCAAGAATGAACAACAGCATGCCGTAGGCGATGCCGTCGAAAAGGATGGTCAGCACGGTATCGCGTCAGCCAGGCCGGCGGGTCATTTCCCCGTCTTTGCAGGGTCCTTGACATCCTTGAGCACGTCAAACTCCGTGTTGTAGAGCTGGCCGTTCACACGCTCGACGCGCCGGATGTAGACGTTCTGGACAATGTCGCGTGTCTGGGCGTCGATATAGATGGGGCCGCGCGGGCTTTCGAAGATCTGGCCCTTCATGGCATTGACCAGCGCCTCGCCGGTACCGGTGCCCTTGGTGGTCTTGACGGCCTCGTAGATCACGCGCATGCCATCGTAGGCCGCGACGCCGAAGAAGTTGGGTCGCACGCCCTTGCTCTGCTTCATGAAGGCTTCGACGAACTTCTTGTTGGCCGGTGAATTGTGCGATGCCGAATACGGATGGGACGTCACCAGGCCCAATGCGACGTCGCCCATCTCGTTGAGGATTTCGTCGTCAGCGACACTGCCCTCTCCGATGAGCTTGATGCCGGCCTTGTCCAGGCCACGCTCCGCAAACTGCTTGAGCAGGGCGGTGCCGGCACCTGCAGGAACGAACACGAACAGCGCGTCGGGCTTGAGGTCGCGCACCCTCTGCAGGAAGGGCGCGTAGTCCGGATTGCGCAGGGGCACCCGCAGTTCGCCGAGCATCTGCCCCCCATTGAGCAGGAAGCGCTCGCGGAAGGTCTTCTCGGCATCGATGCCGGGGCCATAGTCGGTGACCAGGCTGACCACCTTCTTGATCCCGTTCTTGGGCGCCCACTCCGCCACGCCCAGGGTGACCTGCGGGATCGTCATGCTGGTGCGGATGATGTAGGGTGAAGCCTCGGTGATGATGGAAGTGGCGGCAGCCATGACCACCATCGCGGTCTTGGACTGCGTGGCGATCGGTGCTGTCGCTAGGGCCAGCGGCGTCAGGCCGAATCCGGCCAGCACATCCACCTTGTCGTTGACCACGAGTTCCTGCGCCAGACGCTTGGTGATGTCTGGAACGCCGGTGTCATCCTTCAGGATGATCTCGACCGGCCGGCCGGCCACCTTGTCGCCAAACTGGGCCATGTAGAGACGCACCCCGTTCTCGATCTGCCGGCCCGTGGATCCGAACGGGCCCGTCATGGGCAGCAACAGACCGATCTTGAGCGGCTTGCCCTGCTGCGCCATGGCCGCTCCGGTGGCCAGGCCCAAGGCGCCGGCCGCCATGCCCTGAATGAATGTCCGCTTGTGAATTGCCATGGTGTTCTGTCTCCTGATGGGTCTGTGGATGGTTGGGAAAGGGAAACTATCGGTCGGTTCGCTGGCAACGAGCCGCAGGCTTCGGGGCGGGGCAGGCGTGCATGTCAGCCCCTGCGACGGATCAGTTGCACGCCAGGCAGCCCCGAGCCGGCAAGGTTGCGCACGGCCAGGTGCAGGTTGCGCTGGGCGATGCGCGAATGTTCACGCATGATCGCCTCGGCACGCGCCCCCTCGCGCCGCTCGATGGCCTCGACCACCTGCCAGTGCTGGTCCTGGGCCACCACCAGCATGTCGCGCGCCTGTGGCGAGTCCGCCTGCTCGACCACGAATGCCGAGGGCGAGGCAAAAGGAAGGCTCATGACCCGATCGAGCTGGTGCGTGATGACATCGCTGCCAGCCATCTCGCGCAACAGCCCGTGAAAACGCTCGTTGAGAGCGACATACTGCGAGAACGCGGTCTCGGACAGCGCCGACGAACGCAGGAAGTTGTCAATCTGCTCCAGACACCGTCGGGCCTCGCCCATGACCACCGGCGGCGCACCACGCTCGGCCGCCAGACGGGCCAGCAGGCCCTCGATGGTGCCGCGCAGCTCGATCGATTCGGAGATGTCACGCTCGGAAAAGGTCCGCACCGCGTAACCGCCATTGGGCAGCGCCTCCAGCAGTCCCTCCTGCTCGAGACGCAACAAGGCCGCCCGGATCGGGGTGCGCGAGACGCCCAGTCGCTCGACGATGGCGAGTTCGGCGATCCGCATGCCACCGGGCAATTCGCCGGAAAGAATCAGCTCTCGCAACTGCAACTGCGCTCGGACCTGGGCACTTTCAGAGCTGCCCGCAGGGGCAACAGAAGCCACCGCTGCCGGACCGGCTGAATCGGGGGCGTGGATTGCAGCCTCGGTGGTACTCATGCCCATGCGCTCCCTGGGGTCCGCGCGCACACGAAACCCCTGCGCCGAAAGAAGACGGCGGCTACTGAAATCTGTGGACGCAGCGGTTTTTGAAGTTTCATGAATACCCATTGTATTCAACAAAGCGAAAAACGTACTCGAAACTACGCCATGCGGCCTTATTCTTCAGATTTTTGTATCCAGAAAGGGGCGAAATAGATCAGGAAACCACCCACTCACCAGGAAAAGCGCATGTCCGTTCGATCGCACTAGGCCGTGTTGTCGGCGCGGATACCCCAGCGTTGCAAGGCCGCATCATCGGCAACCCTGGCATCGACCCAGCGCGCGCCTTCGGGTGTCTGTTCCTTTTTCCAGAAGGGCGCCTGCGTCTTGAGGTAGTCCATCAGAAACTCGCAGGCCTGAAAACTCTCGCCGCGGTGTGCAGATGTCACAGCCACCAGGACGATCTGCTCCAGAGGCTGCATCCGCCCCACCCGGTGTACCACCCGGGCCGCGAAGATATCGAAGCGCCGGTGCGCCTCGTCGATCATCGATTCGATGGCCTTTTCGGTCATGCCCGGGTAGTGTTCCAGTTCGAGCGTGTGAACCGTGCTGCCATCGTTGCGGTCGCGCACGGTGCCGACAAAGCTGCACACTGCGCCCACACGGGCATCGCGGCCATGCAAGGCGGCAATCTCGGCCGACAGGTCGAAGTCTTCGATCTGGATGGATACGCGTGCAGATGCCATGGCGGTATTGTGTCATCGCCGGACGGTCCGCTCCCAGCGCGGCCGGCCCGCGATGGCCCGGTGGAACATCCGATCGGCGATCCGCATCAACCGCCAGTGACCGGCGGGAAGAATGCCACCTCGGCTCCGTCAACCAGCACGGCTGTTTCCTGGCACATCACCTGGTTCATCGCGATGCGCACGGAACGTCCGCGTGCCAGGCCAATCGCATGCCCAGCGCTCTGGGCAATGAGCTGGTCGCGCAGACCCTCCAGATCGGCTGCAGTCGTCTGCACGACTTCGTTTCCGGTGCCAATGGCCTCCCGGATGGACGCAAAATAACGCACGGTGACCTGCATGGCGGGCTCAGGCCACCAGATCCGACAGGGCCAGGAAACGCACCCTGTCGCCGGCCGCGATGGTGCAGCCTGGAGGGTTGTCCACCAGCCCATCACCCCACACCACCGATGTCAGGACGCCGGAACTCTGGTTGGGAAACAGGTCCAGGCCTCCGCGCGCGTTGCGCCGCACCCGCAGGAACTCGCGGCGCCGATCCGCCCGCGGCCACGCAAAGTCGGCCCGCATCTCCAGGGTCGGCACGGCAAGGTCCTGCGCGCCCTGCAAGGCCAGCAGGAAGGGACGGACCAGCAGCAGAAAGGTGACAAAACTCGAGACCGGATTCCCGGGCAGGCCCATGAAATGCGCCGCGTCGATGCGGCCGTAGGCGAAGGGTTTGCCCGGCTTGATGGCAATCTGCCAGAGGTCGAGGCGACCGAGCTCCGCCACGGCCGGTTTGACGTGATCCTCTTCGCCAACCGACACGCCGCCGCTGGTCAGTATCAGGTCGTGGTGCAGGGCCGCCGTCCTCAGGGCATCGATGGTCGCAGCACGCTGGTCGGGAACAATGCCCAGATCGCTCACCACGCAGCCCAGTCGCTGCAGCAGGCTGCGCAGGAAGAAGCGGTTGGAGTTGTAGATCGCGCCCGGCGGCATGTCGGCGGGGGCCCGCTCACCGGGCATGACCAGTTCATCTCCTGTCGAGAAAAGCGCCACCCTCGGCCGGGGGCGAACGGGCAGCGTGGCCATCCCGATGCTGGCCGCAAGCCCAAGGGCCGCAGGGTGCAGGCGCTGGCCGGCGGCAAGCACGGTGGCACCGAGGGTCACATCCTCACCGGCACGACGGATCCATTGCCCGCGCGCCGGCACGACATCCACCCGCAGGTCGGCGGAGTCGGCAACGGGCACGCAGTCTTCCTGCATCACGACGGCATCGGCCCCCGGGGGAATCGGCGCACCCGTGAAGATGCGCGCGACAGTCCCTGGCAGGACCTCGGCGCCCACCCCGCCAGCGGGAATGCGCTGGGTGACCTGCACCCGGGCGCCCGGCTGCGCGATGTCCGCCACGCGAACCGCATACCCGTCCATCGAACTGTTGTCCTGGGGCGGAACCTGAAGGGCCGAAACGACATCCTGTGCCAGAACCCGTCCATCGGCATCGAACGTGGCCACCTGCTCCAGGCCGGCGAGCACCTGCGCATGGGACAGCAGCTCTGCCAGCGCGTCATCGAGGGATCTGAGGCTTGGGCGAGGGGCGTTCATGCGGGTCGTTCGATCAGGTGTTGCGGGTCAGGGCCGCGCTTCGCAGTGGGCCGAGATATACGCCTTGATGGCCGTCACGTCGGCGGGCATCACCTGCACGCGCCTGGGGCGGTCCTCGATGCCGTCGAACCCGGGTGGCCGCAGGGGCGCTCGCCCCAGCGCCTCGACGATGGTCTCGGCGAACTTGATCGGAAGTGCGGTCTCGAGAACGATCATCGGCAAGGCGTCCGACAGATGGGCGCGCGCCACCTTCAGGCCGTCGGCGGTATGGGTGTCGATCACCTCGCCAAACCGTGCGTCGGCCTCGCGGATCGTGGCCAACCGGTCGGCATGCGTGCTGCGCCCGCTGGCGAAGCCGAACGAACGGGCCGCCTCCACGAACGCGGGGTGACGGCCCAGGTCGAAATGGCCCTGCTCCCGCAGCTGGCGCTCGAACAGGTCGCGGACTGCCGCTGCATCCCGCCCCAGAAGGTCGAAGACGAAGCGCTCGAAGTTGGAAGCCTTGGAGATGTCCATCGACGGGCTGGAGGTCTCGTGCGTATCGGCGCTGCTGCGCACACGGTAGACGCCAGTGCGAAAGAACTCGTCCAGAACATCGTTCTCGTTCGTCGCGACGACCAGCATGTCGATCGGCAGGCCCATCATGCGGGCGACGTGACCCGCACACACATTGCCGAAATTGCCGGAGGGAACCGCGAACCGGACCTTCTCGACGTTCGACACCGTGGCCTGGAAGTACCCCGCAAAGTAGTACACGACCTGCGCCACCAGGCGCGCCCAGTTGATCGAATTCACCGTTCCGATCCTGTAGCGGCGCTTGAATTCGAGATCGGATGACACGGCCTTGACGATGTCCTGGCAATCATCGAACACGCCCTGGATGGCGATGTTGTGGATGTTGGCATCCAAAAGGCTGAACATCTGCGCCTGCTGGAACGGGCTCATGCGCCCGTGCGGGCTCGTCATGAACACCGCCACACCCTGCTTGCCGCGCATCGCATATTCGGCAGCGCTGCCGGTGTCGCCGCTGGTGGCGCCCAGGATGTTGAGTGTTTCGCCCCGGCGCGCGAGTTCGTACTCGAACAGGTTGCCGAGCAACTGCATCGCCATGTCCTTGAACGCCAGTGTCGGCCCGTTGGACAGCGCCTCCAGATACAGAGGTGGACCAGCCGGCATGCTGCCAGATGCCCGGTCGACCAGCCGGCGCAGGGGCACGATCTCGTTCGTGCCGAAAACCTCCGCGGTGTAGGTCTTCGCGCAAAGGGCACGCAGATCCCCGGCCGGGATGTCGTCCACGTACAGGGACAGGACCTCGAACGCGAGTTCAGCGTACGGCAGGCCGCGCCAGCGTGTCAGCGTGGCGTCGTCGACGCGCGGGTAGGTGCGCGGCAGGTACAGGCCACCATCCGGCGCCAGGCCCTCGAGCAGGATGTCGCAGAAATGCTGGCCGCCGGCGTGGCCCCTTGTCGACACGTACTCCATCAGGCCAGCTCTTCCTTGCGAATGCGGGTGATCGGCTGCAGTACGCTGCTCAGGGCCTGCATGCGGGCCAATGCACCGTTCATGGTGCCCTCACGCGTATCGTGGGTCAGGATGATGAGGTCGGTCTGGGCCTCCTGTCCGGCGGCCACGACTTCGTCGGCTTCGCGCTGCAGGACCGCGTCGATGCTGATGCCGGCGTCGGCCAGGATACCGGTGACCGTGGCCAGCACGCCCGCCCGATCGGCGACTCGCAACCGAAGGTAATAGGAGGTGATGATCTCGCTCATCGGCAGCACCGGCAGATCGCTCATGGCATCGGGCTGGAACGCCAGGTGCGGCACGCGCTGCGCAGCATCCGCGGTATGCAGGCGGGTGATGTCGACCAGATCGGCGATGACTGCGCTGGCGGTCGGCTCGCTGCCCGCGCCCTTGCCATAGTAGAGCGTCGTCCCCACGGCATCGCCCTGCACCATCACCGCATTCATGGCGCCCTCTACGTTGGCGATCAGGCGCTTCATCGGAACCAGGCTAGGGTGCACGCGCAACTCGATGCCGCGCACGGCGCCCGTGCGGCTGTCGACACTGCGCTTGGTGATGCCCAGAAGCTTGATGCGATACCCCAGCTGGCCCGCGTACTGGATGTCCTGCGCGGTCAGGCCGGTGATGCCTTCGACATAGGCCTTGTCGAACTGCACCGGAATGCCGAAGGCGATGGCCGACATGATGGTGGCCTTGTGCGCGGCATCGACTCCCTCGATGTCGAACGTGGGGTCTGCCTCGGCATACCCGAGGCGCTGGGCCTCCTTCAGCACCACCGCGAAATCCAGTCCCTTGTCACGCATCTCGCTCAGGATGAAGTTGGTGGTGCCATTGATGATGCCGGCGATCCACTGGATGCTGTTGGCGGTCAGGCCCTCGCGAAGGGCCTTGATGATCGGGATGCCGCCGGCCACGGCCGCCTCGAACGCGACCATGACGCCCTTGGCATGGGCTGCGGCAAAAATCTCGGTGCCGTGCACGGCCAGCAGCGCCTTGTTGGCGGTGACCACATGCTTGCCGGCTGCAATGGCCTCCATGACGAGCTGGCGCGCAATGCCGTACCCGCCAATGAGTTCGATGACGATGTCGATGTCCGGGTTGGCGATGACGGCACGGGCATCGTTGACCACTCGGATGTCCGGCCCCACCAGCGACTGCGCCCGTGCAACGTCGAGGTCGGCGACCATCGTGATCTCGATACCGCGCCCGGCCCGGCGCCGGATCTCGGTCTGGTTGCGCTTCAGGACACTGAATGTGCCGCTGCCGACGGTGCCTATGCCCAGAAGGCCGACTTGGATGGGATTCATGGAGTTGGAAGGAAATGATGCGGGGAAGGCGGCCATGGGTCAGGCGCGGGCTGCCACCAGCTTGATCGGGCCGCGCGCAGGATTGCCGACATGGCGCTTGCGGTACAGCTCCAGGAAGCGCGCGATGCGGCCGATGGCTTCCCGCAGGTCGTCCTCATGCGGCAGGAAAACGATCCTGAAGTGGTCTGGCTTGTCCCAGTTGAAACCGGTGCCCTGGACCAGCATGACCTTGGTTTCTTCGAGCAACTCGAGGACAAAGTCCTGGTCGTTGTCGATCGGGTAGAGATCCGGATCCAGCCGCGGGAACATGTACAGCGCTGCGCGCGGCTTGACGCAGGTGACACCGGGAATGGCGGTGATCAGGTCGTAGGCCAGGTCACGCTGCCGGCGCAGGCGCCCGCCTTCTGCCACGAGGTCGTTGATGCTCTGGTAACCCCCCAATGCCGTCTGGATCGCCCACTGCCCCGGCACGTTCGGGCACAGGCGCAGGTTCGACATCATGTTGAGGCCATCGATGTAGTCGCGCGCGGGCTTCTTGTCGCCCGACACGATCATCCAGCCCGAGCGGTAACCACAGGAACGGTAACTCTTGCTGAGGCTGTTGAAAGTCAGTGTCAGCACATCTTCGCTGAGAGATGCGATGGCGGTGTGCCGGGCACCGTCGTACAGCACCTTGTCATAGACCTCATCGGCGAAGATCACCAGATCGTGCTCGCGGGCAATGTCGATGATGCCGCGCAGCAGGTCGTCCGAATACAGCGCACCTGTCGGGTTGTTGGGGTTGATGACCACGATCCCCTTGGTACGTGCCGTCACCTTGGCGCGGATGTCATCCAGGCTGGGCATCCAGCCATTCGCCTCCTCGCACAGGTAGTGCACGGGCTTGCCGCCCGACAGCACGACGGCGGCCGTCCACAACGGATAGTCCGGTGACGGAATCAGCATCTCGTCACCCTCGTTGAGCATCGCATTGCTGGCCATGACGATCAGCTCGGATGCGCCGTTGCCAAGGTAGATGTCGTCCAGGGTCACACCCTTCACGCCTTGCTGCTGCGTGTAGTGCATCACCGCCTTGCGTGCCGCAAAGATGCCCTTGCTGTCCGAGTAACCCGCGGAATTCGGCAGGTTGCGGATCATGTCCTGCTGGATCTCCTCGGGCGAATCGAAGCCGAACACGGCCAGGTTGCCGATGTTGAGCTTGATGATCTTGTGGCCCTCCTCCTCCATGCGGTGCGCGCACTCGAGGATGGGGCCACGGATGTCATAACAGACGTTGTCGAGCTTGGACGATTTGCGAATGGATTTCATGGAAGGCTCCGGATCTGTCGCACACATGCAGCAAACCTATAATTTGACCACAGTTCATTCCTGCATCTGCCCATGAAACTCCAGCCCGACAAATCGACCGTGCAGTCCATCACGGGTTACGGGGCGGGATGGATTGCGGTGGACGGGGAGCGCATCAACAGCAGCATCGTCATCAGTTCCTCCGGCTTGCGCCAGGCCTGGAACTGCAACAGCTTCGCCGAACTGACGGCCGACCATTTCGCCGGACTGGCCACCTTCGATGCCGAGCTGGTGGTGTTTGGCAGCGGCGAACGCATCCACTTCCCGCCGGGCGCCTGGATGGCTGCGCTGATGGGCAAACGAATCGGCCTGGAGACCATGGACACCCGTGCCGCGTGTCGCACCTACAACATCCTGGCGGGCGAAGGCCGGCGGGTGGTGGCCGCACTGCTGATTGAAAACAGCTCGCAATAAGCAGTAGCGAGGGGGCTTTTGCAGCTAAAATCCCTGGCTTCGGTCGAAGCCGACGCCATTGCCTGCGCAGGCCCCGCTTCAGCCAGACCCTGACACATTCTGCACGCGAGACTCAAGAAACTTATGGCGATCGTTGTCAACAAACCCCTTCCCGAATTCGAAGCCAATGCCACCAGCGGTGTCAAAGTCTCCAACACCACCCACCTCGGCAAGACCATGGTGCTGTATTTCTACCCCAAGGACAACACCCCTGGGTGTACCACCGAGGCGATGCAGTTCCGTGACAAGTACAAGGATTTCGTGAAGGCCGGCGCCACGGTGTTCGGGGTGTCACGCGACAACATGAAGTCACACGAAGACTTCAAACTCAAGCTCGAACTGCCCTTCGAGCTGATCGCCGATACCGAAGAGAAGATGTGCCACATGTTCGGTGTTGTCAAGAACAAGATCATGTACGGCAAGAAGGTCAAGGGCATCGAACGCAGCACCTTCCTGATCGGCGCCGATGGCATGCTCAAGGAAGAATGGCGCGGACTCAAGGTGCCGGGCCATGTGGACGACGTGCTCAAGGCGGTCAAGGCGCTCAAGAAGGCCGCCTGACCGGTTCATGCCGCCGTCACGGCGCTCATGCATAATGGTTTGCATGACGTCGACCGCAGACTGTATCTCCCCCTCAAAGCCGCCTCGGTCCCAGGCGGCTTTTTGTTTTGCCTGAAACCCGCCGGACCTGCAGTCCCCTGCCACCCCTCTAGCCAACCGGTCCATGCCCCTCCCCCCTGCCCCCACCAAACGCGCCACCGTCCTGAATCTGGAAACCTACGAGGCGCCTGAGCGTTCGCCCCGTGCGCCCAGCAAGGCAGCCCCTGTCGAGCCAGTCGCCGCTCCCCCTGCGCGGCGCGTTGGCGCTCTGGAGCGTCCCGCCGCCCCCAGAGCCGCCGCGCAGGTGCCCGTGGCACCGGTCGAATCCCGAGGGCCGACCGTGGTCGATCTGCCGATCACCCGGCCTGTGGCCGATCGCAGCGCCACGCCCCAACCGGCAGCCGAAACTTCGCCGCGCGCACGCAAGCGCAAGGCCAGCGGGCCGGCCAAGCTGTTCGTCCTCGACACCAATGTGCTGCTGCACGACCCGATGTGCCTGTTCCGCTTCGAGGAGCACGACATCTTCCTGCCGATGATCGTGCTGGAGGAACTCGATGGCCACAAGAAAGGCATGACCGAGGTAGCCCGCAATGCCCGCCAGACCAGCCGCTCCCTGGATGCGCTGGCGGCCACGAGCGGCTCCGACATCGGCAATGGCCTGCGCCTGGACGCCACCGGCCACAGCGATGCCCGTGGAAAACTGTTCTTCCAAACCCAGTCGCTGGGGTACACCCTGCCTTCCAGTCTGCCGCAAGGCAAGGCTGACAACCAGATTCTCGGCGTGGTCGAGGGACTGCGCATCCAGCACGGAAACGCAGAAGGTGGAAAGGCTGCGCGCGAGGTGGTCCTGGTGTCGAAGGACATCAACATGCGTGTCAAGGCGCGTGCTCTGGGCCTGGCCACCGACGACTACCAGAACGACAAGACACTGGACGATGGCGACCTGCTGTACGCCGGCTCCTTCGCGCTGCCCGGTGATTTCTGGGCCACCCACGGACAAACCGTGGAGAGCTGGCAACAGGGCGTGCACACCTTCTACCGGGTCAATGGTCCGGTGGTGCCGAGCCTGCTGATCAACCAGTTCGTGTACTTCGAATCCCCCGGGGAGCCCAGTCTCTACGCCCGCGTTACCGAGATCCGCGGCAAGACCGCGGTGTTCAAGACGCTCAAGGACTACAACCACCTGAAGAATGCCGTTTGGGGGGTGACCACGCGCAATCGGGAACAGAACTTCGCAATGAACCTGCTCATGGACCCCGAGGTGGACTTCGTCACCCTCACGGGTACCGCCGGCAGCGGCAAGACACTGATGGCACTGGCGGCCGGCCTGACCCAGGTACTGGACGACCGCCGGTACACGGAGATCATCGTGACCCGCGCAACCGTCAGCGTGGGGGAGGACATCGGATTCCTGCCCGGTACCGAAGAAGAAAAAATGGGTCCCTGGATGGGAGCCCTGGACGACAACCTCGAAGTGCTCGGCAAGACCGACACCAGCGCCGGGGAATGGGGCCGCGCTGCCACCAGCGAACTCATCCGCAGCAGGATCAAGATCAAGAGCATGAACTTCATGCGCGGTCGGACCTTCCTCAACAAGTACGTCATCATCGACGAGGCGCAGAACCTGACGCCCAAGCAGATGAAGACACTGATCACCCGGGCGGGTCCGGGCACCAAGATCATCTGCATGGGGAACCTGGCGCAGATCGATACGCCTTACCTGACCGAAGGATCTTCAGGCCTGACCTTTGCGGTCGACAAGTTCAAGGGGTGGCCACATGGCGGCCACATCACGCTGGCCCGGGGTGAGCGCTCCCGGCTGGCTGATTTCGCCAGCGAAGTGCTTTGAACCCGCGCCGAAGCCTCTTCAATAGTCTCCACCACCCCCGCTGGCGAGGTTCTCGAACTTCGTGATCGGCTTGAGGAAAGCCAGCTTGACGGTGCCGGTAGGCCCGTTGCGCTGCTTGGCAATGATGACCTCGGCCACACCAGGCTCCTTGCAGGCGTCCTTGGTGTAGTACTCATCCCGGTAGATGAACATGATGATGTCCGCATCCTGCTCGATGGCGCCGGATTCGCGCAGGTCGCTCATCATCGGGCGCTTGTCCGGGCGGGTTTCCACGCTGCGGTTGAGCTGCGAGAGTGCGATCACCGGGCACTTGAGCTCCTTGGCCAGCATCTTCAGGCCGCGCGAGATCTCGCCGAGTTCGGTGGCACGGTTTTCGTCGCTCGAGGCCGAGCCGCTCATCAACTGCAGGTAGTCGACCACGATCAGGCCCAGCTGTCCGCACTGGCGCGCGAGGCGGCGCGCGTTGGCACGCAACTCGCTGGAGGTCAGGCCGGCGCTTTCGTCGATATGCAGCGAGATCGTGCGCAGCTTCTCGATCGCCTCGGTCAGGCGCGGCCACTCTTCGTCGGTCAGCTTGCCTGTGCGCAGGTGCCCCTGGTCGATGCGGCCGATGGAGCCGACGATACGCACCGCCAGCTGAGCGGCGCCCATTTCCATCGAGAAGACGGCAACCGGCAGGCCCTCCTGCAGCGCGACGTTCTCGGCAATGTTGATGGCGAGTGCTGTCTTGCCCATGGAGGGGCGCGCCGCCAGCACGATCAGGTCTCCCGCCTGGAACCCTGCGGTCATGCGGTCCAGGTCATAAAAGCCTGTAGGCACGCCGGTGACGTCGTTCGGGTTGTCCGCCATCTCCTGGACCCGGTCCAGCAGGTCCACCACCAGAGTGTCCATGGCCTGGAAGCCACGCTTCATGCGCGAGCCCTGCTCACCGATGTTGAAGATCTTCTGCTCGGCCTCGTCCACGATGGACGCAACCGGCCGACCCTGGGGATTGAAGGCATTGGTCGCGATTTCATCACTCGCGCTGACCAGCTTGCGCAGGATCGAGCGTTCCCGCACGATCTCCGCATAGCGGCGGATGTTGCCGGCGCTGGGGACATACTGTGCAAGGGAATTCAGGTAGCCCAGGCCCCCCACTTCCTCGGCCTTGCCCAGGCTGCGGAGGTGCTCGAAGACGGTGATGACATCTGCAGGGCGGCTGGCATTCACCAGCCCGCTGATGGCGTCGAACACCAGACGGTGTTCGTAACGGTAGAAATCGCCCTCCCCCAGCAGGTCTGCCACGCGGTCCCAGGCACCATTGTCCAGAAGCAAGCCGCCCAGCACACTGGATTCGGCCTCGACCGAATGCGGAGGTATGCGCAACTGCGCCACCTGGCGGTCGGGGCCGAAATCATCGACAGCGGAAAGAACGGCAGACATCGGGGATTCCTTGGGGATCACCCGATGCTACGCGCCAGCAGCGCCTGCGTCGAGTGAGAAAGTTGGTGACAAGCGTCGTACATCCTGTGGACAAGGGGTGCAAAAGCCGGGATATCCAGACTGATCGGCATAGGGGGCAGCCATTATCGGCTGCGCCCCTGCCACACCACCCGGCATGCGGGTCCGCACCGGGCGGTTCGAGAAGTTGAGGTCATGAGAGCCTGGGCAGACCCAGCCGGTCGA
>Ga0247834_1001997_pt1 | contig 32292 bp, 33 predicted proteins | sample LaCruzMarch2015__8_FD_187118 | JGI IMG/M metagenome (GOLD analysis project Ga0247834, IMG submission 187118) | Freshwater microbial communities from meromictic Lake La Cruz, Castile-La Mancha, Spain - LaCruzMarch2015_12m | ecosystem: Environmental > Aquatic > Freshwater > Lake | place: Spain... | reverse complement strand
ATGTTCTAACATTAAGTAGTAATCAATCTTTAAGTGCTAATTTAATCAGAGCACATGAGAATGGAACAAATAGATTTACTGTAGATGGATCTGGAAATTCTTACATTGCAGGTAATCTTGGAGTTGGAACTGCAAATCCACAATATCCAATACATTTATTTAAAACCTCCTACCCAGAATTAAATATTGGCACAGGAACTGTAACTGCAACTTACGGGATTGATACGGGGACAAATACTGTTGTTTTAGGATCAACAACAAATCATTCTCTTTCTATTCGCACCGCTGGAACAGGAAGATTGAATATTGAAAACACTGGAAATATTACATTTTATACCAACAGCGTTTTTGATGCTTCAAATTATCTTACATTACAGAATAATACTAATTCTTATGGTCGTATAGGATTAGTAATCAAAGGAAAAACATTTAATGGTGCGAACAATCCAAGTGCTAATGATGGTTGGTCATTAGCGTCAGGAAGAAGTCAAATAAGCATCGATGCTTATTTGACTGGAGACACTGATTATGACAGTAAATTTTCGATTCAACATTTATTGGCGTCTTCCACCAATGCAGCAGTTGGTGATTTAGGATTTTTAGCAAAAGCGTATTCTACAACTGCCCCAGCAATGACTCTCACCGCTGCTGGTAATTTTGGACTTGGAACTGCAACACCAACAAAAAAACTTGACGTGAGGGGTTCATTTTACCAAGAAGGAGGACAAACTATATTAAGAAATGGTAATAGATTCTATGAAGTATATACCATTATGCAAATACATTCCGATAATGGAAATCCTGCAAGAACATTATTAACTGTTAATGGATGGAGTAGTATATATTCAACAGCACTTATTACGGTAGAAGTTTGGGCATCTCACGCTATTAGTGCACTTGGAACTTATGCCAGAGGTGCTGCACTAGCACACTATAATGGAACAAGAAGTTTATCTGCTTTATCTGCTGTAAATTCTTTTGGTGGTTTTGGAGTCGGCACAATTGCTTGGTCAGGATCTAGTTCATCAGGTTCAACAGGATTTAGTTTAACATATACTGGACCAGGTTCAAATTATACTATAAGTCATATAAAAGTAACTGTAAGTGCTCATGATGGTGCAGATATAAGTTTTAGTGCGGATTATTAACTAATAAAACCATAAATACCTAAAAAACAATAATGTCATATCTTGGGCGTGCTCTTACCGCAGGAAATTACTTAAAACTTGATGACTTGAGTTCACAATTCAACGGAACTCAAAAGACCTTCAATCTTACATCAGGTGGTCAAGCATTCTATCCAGGATCTGCTTTTTCAATTCTGGTTTCTCTTGGTGGTGTTATACAAGAACCAGAATCAGCATATCAAATTAATCAAAGTCAGATCACCTTTGCTGTTGCTCCACAGGTATCAGATGATTTCTTCTGTATTGCACTAGGTGTTGCATTAGGTGTCGGAGTTCCTGGCGAAGGAACAGTATCAGGATCAAAACTTACAAAACCATTTAATTATGATGATGGACTTCTTTATCTTGATGATACAAATAATCGAGTAGGTATTAATTCCACAACTCCAGGATATACATTTGATGTCAATGGTGATGCAAGAATTGCTGGTATTTTAACAGTTGGAACTTCAAGTCTTACATTGAATGGTCAAACAAATCAAATTAATGGTGTAACAATTAGTAGTGGTATCATAACTGCAACAACTCTTGTAGCAACTACAGGAACCTTCACAGGGAATGTTTCTATTGGAGGAACTCTGACTTATGAAGATGTCACCAACATTGATTCTGTCGGTGTTATAACCGCTAGAAGTGGCGTAAGAATTACCGATGGTGGTTTAGTTGTTACTTCTGGAGTTTCTACTGTTGTAGGATTTGCTACTTTCCAGAACAATGTTTCCATTGCTGGTAGTATGGATGTCAATGGGAATATCAATTTCAATGGAGATTTATTCCAAGACAATCAACCATTTGTTGCGTCACGTTGGACAGCAGCAACTAATGGTTTAGACATTTATCGTCTATCAAATGTTGGAATAGGAACCACAAATCCTTCAGAAAAACTTCAAGTTGAATCTGGAAATATTTTTGTTTCGGATGGAGCATTATTGACCGATCAAAATATAAATGTAAATGTTTCAATCGGAACTGGTAAGAACGGTTTATTAATTGGACCAGTTAGTGTTGGATTAGGAGTAACCATTGATGTTGCTCCCGGTTCTACACTCGTTATAGTCTAAATACTAAAAAAAGTGATATAAGGAATGAGCACTCTCCGTGTTAGTAACATAGAAGCAAAAGCAGATGCTTCAAGTCCTACCATTGATGAGAAGGTAAAGATTACAAACTCTCAAGGTAGAGTTTTAATGCAGGTTGATGGAGTGACTGCTGGCATTACTACCGTAGGAATTAATACGACTGGAAATACTTTTACTGTTAGTGGGAGTAATGTAACTTTTTCTGGTAGTGTAACCTCAAGTGGAGTTTCTACTTTTAGTCAGTTGCAAGTAGGAACTGGTGGAACTGTTATTACAACAACTGTTGGAGGATTGGTTGGTGTAAATACATCAAATCCATCATTTACTTTAGATGTATTTGGTCAAGTCAGAGCAAGAGATTATATCGTCAGTGAATTAAATATATCTAGAGATAGTCTTGGACCTTATAACTGGATTGATTTAGGACCATCTGATTCAGAAGCGACAAGAGCAACTGCAGCACAAATTGGCGACGTTGCTGGTGCAAAATATGCTATTGCCTGTGGTGGTTTTGGTCTTAATTTCTATAAACATGTAAGCACTGGTTCTTGGGCAAATGCTTTTGGCGTTTATGCAACAGGACTTACAGATTCTACTCCATATTTTTTTGCTAACAATCGAATTGGAATTGGTATTCAAAATCCAACTGCAGAGTTACAAATTGTTAAAACAGTTGCTGGCGGAAACGGAGCACTTCTTTCTATACAAAATAGAAGTTCTACATCAGGAACAAAATGTGGAATTATGTTCGGTGTGGATACTAGTGATGCTAACTGGTCTGATGTTGGAAATGGGCAAATTATTATGGAGAATACCAGTGGTGCTAACACTGGTCAATTAAAATTCCGAGTATATGACGGAGCAGACTCTGAAGCAATGAAAATTGCTGGCGATGGTAGTGGTAGTTCTAGAAATGGAATTGCATTTGCGAGAGCAGGAGTTGCTCTTGATAATTCTTGGGATGGATTTCCTGGTATTGTAGTGTTTAATGCTGATGGTTATGGGAACACTGCTAATCGGACTGAGTTTAGAATTCATGGATTTGCTCAGTCTTATGCTAGTTATCCTGGAACAACAGGAGCAGATTTTGGAACCAATTTAAGAATTGATGGTTCTACTTATTTTTCATCAGATTCAAGACATAAAACTAATATCGTAAATAATCCTTATGGACTTAATGAAATTCTTCAACTACAACCAAGAAAATTCAATAGGATTAATTCTTCTGGTGAAATAGAGGAAAATCAAGGTGACATTCTTGGATTTATTGCACAGGAAGTCAAAGAAGTTATTCCAGAAGCAGTTAATTATTATCCAGATGAAGATACTCCAAATGAAATTGGTTGGTGTCGTGCTTATGCTTTAAGTGATGGTTATATTCTTTCAACATTGGTGAATGCAGTAAAGGAACAGAATGCAATTATTGAAACTCTTAAATCAAAAATTGAAGTTCTTGAATCTCAAATAAATACCTAAAAAATTCCCAATGAGCACTCTTAAAGTTAATTACATTCAAGCAAACACAACAAGTGAGATTGATATTAACTCTCCATTGGGAACAATTCCTTCATTAGATGTGAGTGGTTCTACAACGATTGGTGGTAATTTAAATATCACTGGTGTTTCTACATTTACTGGAAATTCTTATGTTGCGGGTAATCTTGGTATAGGAACTGCAAGTCCAGGTGCAAAGTTACATTTAATTGGAAACCAATATTTACAAGGTGGTAATTATTTTACAGATACAACTAGTGGATATTTTTGGGCAGGTAATGGCAGTTACGCTGGTGGAATTTATGGAAGTAATTCTGGAAATGTAACCACAATAATTTCACCACAAACAATAAATCTTGTAACAAGTAGCACTCAAAGGTTAAGTATAGATTCTAGTGGTAGGATAACAACGCCTTCACAACCAGTTTTTAAAGCGTATCGATCTGCATCTACTTCTGGTGCGGGTGTAATTGTTTTTAACACTGAAATATATGATGTTGGAAACAATTACAATAATAGTAATGGTTTATTTACCGCACCTGTTGCAGGATATTATATTTTCTTCTTTTTATCAATTGGATCAGGAGTCTCAAATACTTTTAGAGACGTATGGGGATCTGTAAATGGTGCAACAACACCTTCAAGTTTTGGTGCAAGACCAACTAACCAAACCACAGATTATTCTTCTTCTGGTGCCGCAACTAATATTGTTTATTTAAATGCGAATGATACTTTTGGTTTATACGCAAGTGGAACTTTATATTCGGATTCTAATATTTGGTTGCAATTCGGTGGTTACTTATTAGGATAATAAATATTCAAAAAGACTCAATATGGACTACACTATCACTTTAACCGAAGCAGAAGACTTGGCACTTCAATATGCTGCAGCAGATCCTCAAGAATGGATTGATAACGCAGCAACCAACCGTGCCCGTATTGCCATTGACGAAATCTGTGACTTGTATGTCAAGAATAAATTAGAAAATAATCAACCAATTACAGCAACCAACAAACCAGATATGGTTCTTGCTGCTTATGAAGAAGGTTTAGTTAAGACAGCAGCACAAAGAAATGAAGAAGCAGCAGCACAATTGCCTTCATAAATATCTAAAAACTATATAAATGTCTGACATAAGGGTTAATCGTTGGTTACATCAATCTGGAACTGGTGGAGTCTATCAGGATTCTAGTGGTAGAGTCGGTATTGGAACCTCTGTGCCAACGAGTGCTTTAGATGTTCAGTCAGGAACAATTAAGATTGGTAATAATACTTTAAGTTCTTCTGGGGTTTCTACTTTTACAAGTCTTGTAGTTTCTGCAGGATCTACTAGTGCTCCCTCAATAAGTCCAACGGGGGATAGTAACACTGGTATATTCTTTCCATCACCTGATACTGTAGCAATTGGTGAAGGTGGCACAGAAGTTTTAAGGGTTGATAGTAATAATAGAGTCGGTATTAATACAATAAGTCCAGTCAAACCTCTTGACGTAAGAGGTGAAGCAACTTTTGGGTCTGGAATTACTATTTCAGATTTATCTTGGGGTAAAGATACTAATCAATTAGTCTATACTTTTTCTGGAAATGCTGGTGGAGGAAATCCTTCTGATGGATGTTTAGCATTAGTAAGTCCAAATGCAAATCCAAGTGCATCAAGAGTTGGAACTCTTGTATTTGGAAATAAAGTATCTGGAACTAGTGTAACTGCAAGTCCTGGTATTAAAGCATATATTGAATGTAATACAAACACCAATGTCGCAAATGCTGCTGACACTGGTGGTTATTTTAATTTTTATACAAAACCAGATAATGCTAATGTTAGATCTCAAATGACTCTGAACTCTAATGGAGTTCTAATTAGACCTTATCAACCAGCATTTCTTGCTTATCGAAATTCAACTCTTTCCGTTTCTGCTACCTGGCAATTAATTAGTAATGGTATTTTAACAGAATCTTATGATATTGGTTCAGTTTATTCAACTTCAACAAGTGGAAGATTTGTTGCACCAGTTGCTGGAAGATATATGTTTTATGCTGGTGGATGGTCTGTGGGAAATACAAATGGAGAAAGATATGCATTTGGTGTAAAAGTAAATAATAGTGGAGCTCCGGATTTTCTTACTGGAGGAAATTATTGTATTACTGACAGTCCCTTATCTCCCTTCCAAATAGTTTTAAATCTTGCTGCAAATGATTATGTAGAATTATTCTATTTTAGTGCTATTAATACATCAATAGGTGGTAGCACACACTGGATTTATTGGGGTGGATATCTCTTATAATAATTAAAACTATAACCTATCCTTCAAAAGCAACAAACCTACTCTAGGCACAAAAATCAACTTTGTCAACCCCTTGACAGAGTTTTTCTTTTGCTTTATAATATTCAAGTCTTTCAAGTTCTTTGCATCTTTGAGAATGAAAGACCCTCTTCAGTGGTGTGAAGAGGTGGGGTTGGTGGTATAATAAGGGGAGAGAAATCTCCTCTTTTTTCTTTTATAAATTATTAATAAATCTTAATGACATATGAACTTCACAGTGTATAGTAAAGAAAACTGCGAATACTGCTTCAAGGTTAAAAAGGTATTAGAGTTGACAGATAGCAACTTTGTGGTTTATAATCTCAACGAGCACTTTACCAAAGAAGAGTTTTATGCCGAGTTTGGTGAAGGATCTACATTTCCACAAGTCGTCTGTGATGATCAAAAATTAGGAGGGTCAGTTGAGACAATCAAATTCCTCAAAGAGAAGCAAATCATCAAGTCCTAACCTAAATAAAGATGAAGATCATTTCAATCGTGGTGTTGAATTGATATTAACTGGAGGTAAAAGAAAGCAGACTCAACCGTTTCACATTATCTTTGAGAAGATAGTTTGCTTTCTGAATCGGGAAGTCACTATCTATTTTGAATTTTCCTTAAAATCAAGGAAGAAAAAGTAATTTTCCCGGAGAAAACAAATGTTAGCAATCAGTTTAGTCTTTGGTTCTTTTCTAACGATCTTGTTTCTGATAATGGGAATGGTTATTGGTTGGGTAGGTCGTGAATATATGATGACTCATCAAGAAGGACCAAAACAAATTGCCTATCATCCAGAGTTTTATGATAAGGATGGTGAGTTAATTGATCAAGAAATTGTATCCGTAAGATTTGAACAAGGATACTTTGAAGACGACTTTGAGATGGAAGAAGAGGACGAATCATAATCAATAAATAACTTCAACATAATTCAACATTCTGTTAATCATATGACAACGACAACGAAAGCAAAAACTCCAGTCAAAAAAACTGCACCCAAACCAAAAGTTGCAGAAGCACCAATTCCTGATCTTCCTGCAAATCCTTTTGTTTTTGAGATTCTGAATATTGTAATCAAACAGCGAAGCAATGCTAAAAAGATTGAAGCACTGCAAAAGTTTGAACATCCTTGTCTGAAGGCAATCTTCATTTGGAACTTTGATGAGTCAATTGTTTCAGCACTTCCTCCCGGCGATGTTCCTTATGCTGCTGTGGATGAAATGGATTCATTCAAGGGAACTTTGAGTGAAAAGATTACTGATGCAGTTGAAAAGATGGGAGAACTTGGATCAAACTCTTTGGGTTCTCAAGATCAGGGAAGATCTTCAATTCGCAAAGAATATGATAAGTTTTATAATTTTGTCAAAGGTGGTAATGATGGTTTGAGTTCAATGCGTAGAGAGACGATGTTTATCAATACTCTTCAAGGTCTTCATCCTCTTGAAGCAGAGATTGTTTGCCTCTGTAAAGATAAGAAACTGGATACAAAGTATAAGATTACAAAGGAAATTATTTCACAGGCATATCCTGACATTCAGTGGGGAGGTCGGTCTTGAGTCAACTTCGTGATGTGGTAGAAAAAGCAAAGAATACCGAAACTCCTATGGAAAACTGGACTCCCGCAGAAAAAGAAACCTGTAAGTCACGATACGGTTGTGACATTATGATTGAGAATGGTTCTTATGCGGAAGTCTGCACGAAAGAAGCACCCAGTGATGCTTATATTGTGCAGTATATGGTGGATGATAAGATCTGTTTTGATCTGACTCGTGGTTCAAAACTTCGTTTGTTTGATATGTATTGGGATAAGTTTCGTGAGAATCTAAAGAGTGTTGAATTTGGTTATGGAACAATCAATCCAAAACTCTGGGGATATAAATCACCCGAAAAGAAAAAGCGAAAGTGATTTCCCAGATCGGGTAAAAAAATTCCCGGCAAAAAATCCCACACGATGATTTTTTAAAAAAGTAGCGTGCTGATACAGTTTTAGTATCGGTTGCTACTTTTTGAGTTTTATGGTAATATATACATTACGTTCATTCGCTATTCCCAAATAGCGAACGGAATTACCAATTAGGGAAGGAACGCACCAATACCCATAAAGTAAAGGAGCAAACCAATGGCACTGATTTTGATTCAACAAAAAATGCTGAAAGAAAAACGTCTTCGTGAAGCACAATTGATGATGGCAAAAAAACTTGCTTGATCTAAAGGAGGGTTGATTCCCTCCTTTTTTTATGATAAAATACCTGAAGAGTATAATACCCAATGGACAAAGACCGATTAAAACTGATTGTTCGTAATCTGGAACTTTTGATTGATTCTCTGAAAGCAGAAATCTATTCAGATACAACTGCTTATAGGTATGATGATATTCGACCCAGAGAACTGGGTTATGACGAAATCTTTGAGGATGATGATGACTAGAGCAAAACAATTGGTTAAACTGTTAGAAAGAATGTTAAAACAAGATCACTTGTTTTCGGAAGAACAAATTGTAGAAATCAAACAACAACTACGAATCGTCAAGAAAGACCTTGCAGTTGTTGAAGCACAAACAACAAAAGGATTTGGAAAGAAATGAAACCAATTAAAGCAAAAGATCTTCTTGAACTGGATAAAAATCTTGAAGTTGTGATGCTACAATGCTATGCACTTCCAGAACAAGTCATTTATCAGGCAGGTAAATGTGACTATTCTGAAACTCCAATTCACAATCAAACAATTCCTAAAGCAAGTGAATGTGGTGAATGGGTTGTAGAACGTTTATTGAGCAATGAGAAAGGTCACTGGGGACCGCTAGAACACCCTTCAATTACTTTTTCGGTGTCTGGGTATGTTCATAACGTTGCAATGCAAGCACGGACTCATAGGGTGGGCGTTAGTTTTGATGTGCAATCTCAACGTTATACTGGAAGGAGAGTCATTAAGGTTGCAAGTGGTGAATTTAAACCTGAAGATGTTTTTTATGTGCGTCCTGCAGGGTTTTATACCAATCGGTATGGTAAAAAGTATGATTGGACTCAAGAAGATTATCAGGACGAACTCAACTGGATTGTAGAAGGTTGTAAGCGTTATGCAACAAAATACGAAAAAGGAATGTGTGAAGAGCACATTAGGGACTATCTTGCACAAGCAATTCGTCAGAACTTTGTGGTTTCTTTTAACCTACGTTCTGTTCTTCATATTATGGATCTGCGAGCAAAAATGGACGCACAATTAGAGATTCAAGCATTGTGTGAGCAGTTTGTTCCACTTCTTCAAAAATGGTCTCCAAATGTCTGGAAGTATTATGAAGAGAAGCGTCTTCACCGAGCACGTTTGAGTCCATAAATATTTTTGTGTTGAATTTATAACTTTATGCCTGTATACCCCGTTATTCATAAGACCACTGGCGAACAGAAAGAAGTGGAAATGAGCATCCACGACTGGGATCAGTGGAAAAAAGACAACTCTGACTGGATTCGTGACTGGTCAGATCCTTCTACTTGTCCATCTCCCGGTGAGGTTGGTGAGTGGAGGAATAAATTGATCAATAAGCACCCTTCGTGGAATACTGTCCTAGAGAATGCAAGTAAGGCACCAAGATCAACTGTAAAGAAACTCTAAAATGGCAAGAAGAAAGAGAAGCAATTCGGACCAACCAATCGGCGTTGGTCTTACCGCAAAACAGGCAAAGAGAAAGAAACCATTAAGTTCAGAGTATTTGGTTGATATAGAACCTCTTACAGACAATCAAAAGCGTCTGTTTGACTCTTATGCAGACGGTAAGCATATTATTGCTTATGGTTGTGCTGGAACTGGTAAGACCTTTATTACACTCTATAATGCTCTGGTAGATGTTCTGGACGAAAGAACTCCTTATGAGAAGATTTATCTTGTTCGTTCTTTAGTCGCTACAAGAGAGATTGGATTCTTGCCCGGAAGTCACGACGATAAGGCAGATATTTACCAGATTCCTTATAAGAATATGGTGAAGTATATGTTCCAAATGCCTTCTGACGCTGATTTTGAGATGCTCTATGGAAATCTTAAATCGCAGGAAACAGTTAAGTTTTGGAGCACTTCATTTATTAGGGGAACTACATTAGACAACTCTATTATCATAGTTGATGAATTCTCTAACTTAAATGGTCACGAATTAGATTCTATTATTACTCGTGTTGGTGAAAATAGTAGAATATGTTTCTGTGGGGATGCTACACAGTCAGATTTAATTAAAACAAGTGAAAGAAATGGTATTATTGATTTTATGAATATTATTAGAAAAATGCCATCTTTTGATATAATTGAGTTTGGAATAGACGATATTGTCCGTTCATCTTTGGTCAAGGAGTATCTATTGGCAAAGTATGAACTAGGCATTACTTTATAATTATATGTCTAGTTCGTAAAGAAATAGATTTATATAAATAATTAAAACCTTTACGAACTAGACAATGTATAAAGTATATTTAATTACTAATATTGAAAATAAAAAACAATATGTTGGTATAACTAAATTTTCCCTTGAGGAAAGATTTTCACAACATATTAAAAGGGGATTCATTCTAACAGAAGCAATTCAAAAATATGGACAAGAAAAGTTTTTTATTCAATTAGTTGAAGAAGTTGAAAGTGCCGAAAGAGCATATGAACTTGAACAATATTACATAAAACAATATAATACAAAGGTCCCTAGTGGATATAACTTAACTGATGGTGGGGATGGTATTTTTGGTTGGGAAGCGAGTGAAGAATATCGTCAAGAATGTTCTGAACGAGTAAAACAACTTCATAAAGATAAAAAAGTTGGTATGTATGGTAAAAAACATAGTGAAGAAACAAGGAAAAAAATGAGTGATTCCTCAAAAGGGAAACCAAAGCCTTGGTTAGTTGGTAGGGAAGTAAGTGAAGGAACAAGAGAAAAAATTCGCCAATTAAATCTTGGCAAAATTCTTTCTGAAGAAACCAGAAAAAAAATCAGTGAAAATCATCACGACATTTCTGGTGAAAATAACCCTATGTTTGGCAAAAAGCATTCGCCCGAAACCATTGAAAAATTAAAAGAAAGGGCAAAAAAACGCCCTAAAAGATTTTGGATTAATAATGGTATTGAAGAAAAACTTATAACAATTGACGAATCTATACCTATGGGTTATAATAAAGGGAGAGTGAGGTCTTAATGTTTAATCATATTGATATTGAACTCCCAAAGTTGGAGCGTGAGACAATCGATGGAGTCAGGTATTATAAAGTGCCTGATGATGAAGAACTTCTTAAACTAGTTTCAATCACTTCTGTTACGAGTCATTTTAATCGTGAAATATTCGTCAAGTGGCGTAAAAAGGTCGGTGAAGAGGAAGCACAGAAAATTACTAAAGCGGCTACGAATCGTGGCACGGATATGCATTCTCTCGTGGAAAATTATCTTTATAATAAGGATCTCCCGCCTGTTCCGCCGCTTCCGGATTTTCTTTTTAAGATTGCGAAAACGGAACTCAATCGTATAAATAATATCTACGCTCTTGAAGGTTCCCTATATAGTAAGCAATTAGGTATTGCAGGAACTGTGGATGCAATTGCAGAGCATAATGGTGAATTAGCAATAATTGACTTTAAGACTTCTAAAAAGCCCAAACCCCGTGAATGGATAGACCACTATTTTGTTCAGTGTATGGCATACGGTGCAATGTTCTATGAACTCACTGGTATTCCAATTAAAAAACTTGTAATCATTATGTCTTGCGAAAATGGAGAATGCGTTGTTTATGAAGAAAGAGACAAATCAAAGTATCTCAAACTACTTACCGAATATATTAGAACATTTGTTAGAGACAAACTCGCAGAATATGGAACCCAATAAAGAACTAGAACAAGTTATAGAAAATAAGTTTCTGACTCCCTCAAAGTTTGCTCTAGAGATAGAGAAAATTGTGATTGAGGAAAACTTTAATTACATTGACGCAATCTGTCATTATTGTGAAATTAATAATCTTGAAGTGGAGTCGGTCACAAAACTGATTTCAAAACCACTCAAAGAAAAACTCAAGTATGATGCGATTAGTTTGAACTTTATGAAACGCACCTCACGGGCAAAACTTCCCCTATGAGTCCATTTGAAGTTTATCAAAATTATCTTTCGTTAAAATCACACTTTACCAATCCAAAATACGATTACTTTAAATATAACAAGAAAGTCAGAGCAACACTGACTTCTTTTAATAAAAGGTCCGATAAGTATTGGTTCGAGAAGACCTCAAGAAAGTATTCTGACAAAGAAGTTGTAGATTTTCTTGTATCAAACTTTGTAGCAACAGACACACCGGGAAATTTATGGATAGGTCAGGTTATAAATTCTGGAGAAAGAACCTACCAAGAGTGGATGAAACGACAGCAGAGTTTAACTTACTTATTCAAGGAACAAAGCAACGAATTGTTCTCGGAGACAAAATTAGAGGATGCCTTGAACTGCTCCAAAGGACATCCGCCAATTCTAAAAGGTTTTTTAAGTGGTAAAATCTGCTTGGAAACTCTGGTAATTTATGATAGAATATTTCAGTTCAGTAAAAGGTTTGATAAGAAACTTCTAGACCCAGTGTGGGAAACCATAAGTTTAAAAATTTCAAAATACTCTCCTTTTCTAAATACTGACATATTCCAATTCAAACGTATTTTGCGGGAAATTATCAATGAGTAATTTTTTTGATTCTGATATTATCCAAGATGAACTGACCGAAATTAATCAGTTGCAAGAGGATATTTACGGAAGCATTTTGACTTTTGGTATGATGACCCGTGAAGACAAATTGGAACATATTGAAAAACTTGAATTGCTACTTGAAAAGCAGCGTGTAATGTATACTCGTTTGTCTCTTTCTGATGACCCACAAGCAGTCACAATGAAAGAAAATCTTCGCAAATCAGTTGCTCTGATGGGATTTCCCCCAGAAACTGATATGAATATTCTGTTTAAAAGTATGACTAAAACGATTGAATCTCTCAAACAATTTATTGACGCTTGAGAGTATTTTTGCTATAATAACAAAGGAATCCAATTTATCCAACGTATCTAAAAAATCTTATGTCGTTCGCAAATCTTAAAAAACAATCCAAACTTGGTTCTCTCACTGAAAAACTGGTGAAGCAAGTTGAAAAAATGAATAACTCCGAAAGTTCTAGTGATGAACGCTTTTGGAAGTTGAGTGTAGATAAGGGAAATAATGGTTTTGCAGTCATTCGCTTTCTTCCTGCTCCTGATGGGGAAGATCTGCCGTTTGTGAAGGTTTATAGTCACGCATTTCAAGGTTCTGGTGGTTGGTTGATTGACCAGTGCCTCACTACCATTAATCAGAAGTGTCCTGTATGTGAGTATAACTCCGGACTCTGGAACAATGGCACTGATGCTGGTAAAGAAGTTGCCCGTAAGCAGAAACGCAAACTGACTTATGTGAGTAACATTTATGTTGTTAAGGATCCTGCTAATCCTGAAAACGAAGGTAAAGTCTTCCTCTTCAAGTATGGTAAGAAAATCTTTGATAAGATTATGGAAGCAATGCAACCTGAATATGAGGACGAAACTCCTATCAACGCTTTTGACTTCTGGCAGGGTGCAAACTTCAAACTGAAAGCAAAGAGTGTTGCTGGTTATAGGAATTATGATTCCAGTGAGTTTGCTGCTGTTGGTGCTCTTCTGGATGATGATGACGCAATGGAAGCAATCTGGAAGAAGCAGTATTCTCTGACAGAGTTTGTTGCTCCTGATCAGTTCAAGACCTATGATGAACTGAAGAAGCGTCTTGACTCTGTGCTTGGTGCTAAGACTTCTACTCGTCTTGATGAAGAAGTTGAGAATGAAGATGATACTCGTGGTTCAGTTCGTGACCTTGATGATGATCTTCGTAGCGAACTCAATAATCTTCAACCGACTCGTCGTGCTGCGGCACCTGTAGAGGATGATGAAGATGACGACGCACTTTCATACTTCGCAAAACTTGCTGAAGATTGATATAAGATTGGAGGAGAGAAATCTCCTCCTTTAAAATGGAATCGTAACTTTCGTATTTTCTGTTTTAATCAATTTATCATTTACATATTGCGATGATTTATCATAAATCATCGCTTTTCTTGTATCATTCAGAACTTGTTGCAAGTATCTTGGTTTAAGAACGTAAATACCTCTCTTATCATTATTTTTCAGCACTTCATATTCGTAATTACTGATTCCTACGATTGGGTCTGAAATACGAATGACATTTGCTCCAAGTTCTGATGCATCATTCGTATAAAGATTTCCACCATAAGTATAATAAACTTTAAAGTCTTCATCAATAACTTGACCAGAAGGAAGAATCAAACGGTCTTCAGGGTCTTTAACTTCTGTGGTTTCATAATGATGAACAGCATTCAAATCGTTTCCATAAATTGATTCTGCATAATCATAAACTTGTTTGTCAGAGAGTGGCCATTCGTCTCTGACTCTTGTGATTCCTGCTGATACAATTACAACCCAGTCATATTGAACACTACCATAAAGTTCTTGTGCAACTAACTCTGGTCTTGATCCATCTGGAATCTGATACTTATCAAAGACAGTGAAGACGTTTTGTAAGTCATCACGAAGTTTGACTCTACGGAATAAGTTTTTAACTGTCAAATATTGATCAGAAGATTTTGAATCTGGTAAAAATGATTGGTATTCTAGATTAGGTAACTCTCTAAAGTAAGTCATTAATATCCAACTCCTATTCTTCCTTCAGTAGATTGATCATAATCTTCTGCATAAATTGGTGACAGTTCTTGAAACTGTAGGGTCAATTGCATATGCACTGGAGTTGCGTCAGGATATGTTGCATATTGTGCAGATCCATTATAATTTACACTCATTTGTGTAAGGGCACATGGTTTAAAACGATGTAAAAATGGATGTTGCTTTCCTCCACTCATATATTCCAGTTTAAAAATATTTGGTGCTGAAACAAAAAGACCTCCACCATCAACTCCTGGTTTTCCTTTACTAGGAGTCATATTTTTTTTAAATGTCCTAATGATCGTTTTAATCATTTGAGATTCATCTGTAGATCTCGGGACCATATCAAATGTAAAATTAAATGCTGGACGCATTGTAACTCCATTGAAAAGGAGTTCTACATTTTCATTAAATACTTTTCCAGTTGCTCTTGATATGATTGAATTAATACTTCCTTGACCTAATGCTGCTTGAACTGCAGCTGCTGCAGTTCCTCCAGCAACCGCCGACTGTCCTTCGCCGGTTGTAATGGCAGCATTAATATTTACTCCAAAATTTTTAATAGAGTCGTATATTGATTTTACTACATTTCCCGATAGTACTGAAGAAGACGCAGCATTGGCAAGAGTTGCTACAATAGGATTCATCGTTCCAGATTGCCAATCTGCACCATTATTATCTTGAATATTTGCTGGCATTGGTAATATAATAGTTGCCAAAGATCTTCTAGTGTTTCCGGACTGTCTTAGTGCATCCTCTAATGCTTGTTCTGTAGTTCTCAATGCAAATCCTCCAGTCAAACCAAGACCTGGAGGTTCATACTTTAAAACTTGAATTTTAAAGTAATCATCTTGGGGACCAATATTTTTACGTGGATATCTAAGATCTGCCATTTATTTTTTTAACTATTTATTGCTAATTCCTTATGATTCTTTTATAAGGAACTGATTTTAAAGTATTATATTCTTGAGGTGTCAATTCATACAATCCACTTACTAATCTATCATTATCTTCAGTATTATATTGTCTTATTTTGCCCCAATGATAATTAAAAGCACGGAATCCTTTGGGCAATATATCTCCTGCAATAATTAAAGGATGTCGATCATAAAGTATTCTAGGTGTTGCAGCATAATATACGTAAGTGTAATATTTTCCCGGAACCGGAAAATTTCGTTTTGTATCACTTGCGATGGTTAGTATTTCATCCATTAATTCTTCGGGGGTTTCATTTCCAAATAAAGAATCTTTAAACTTTGAGAATCTATTTCCTGAACGACTTGTTCCTGACAATTTAGGGGATTTTGGATTAGCACTTTTATAGTCATGATCATTTTTGATTAAACTAATCAGTTGAGTTTTAGTTAATCTTTGATATCCACTAATTCTACCTTGACCAGATGCGGTTGTGTAATAAATTTTATATTCTTCAGCGATTTCAATTAATTCATCTTTAGTGTAATCTTCTAATCTTTTTTCGTATCCTGTGAGTGCCATTACTTGATACCTAATTCATGTTCGGTAATCACCTTAAATTCATATCCACGATCAGCACACCATTCTCGTGCTGCTTCCCACTTTGATTGATTCTTTGCATACTCATAAACCTCTGCAATATATTTCTTTGTTTGTCTTTGAGGTTTGGTAGGGGGAACTGTTTGTTTTGATGGTTTAATTTCAATCATATATTTTTTGATACTTCCATCAGATTCTTTGACTTTTATGAGGAAGTCAGGGTAGTAGCGGTGAATTTTTCCGTCCAATGGAGAACGATAGGGAATCGCTTTTTCTTCAGATTGCCATTCGATTATTTTTTCATTTGTATCACAATACACGCAAAATTTACGCTCCCACAAAGATCTGTATATAATATTTGTTGGGTCTCCGTTGTATTTTTCTGGATAAGACGGTTTATATTTTCCTTTGTATGACATCTAAATACTTGTAACAATATACTCATAATAGGTATTTAGAGTGGCGTTACCACGCAGAATATCAGATATCAAACCACTATTTACAAATCTAGCACAAACTTCTCATTATGAAGTTAAGTTTGGTGGACTTTCTGGACAACTGATGAGTTATTTAAGACCCAGAGGAGTATCATCAAGATTTGTTACTGAGGATGCTGGTCTTCTGTGCCATAATGCAGTTTTACCAACATCACAATTTGCAACTGTAGATGTTCCTGGAAATTATACTGGAATCACACAAACGTTTGCTCACAGAAGAATTTATCAGGATATAAGTCTTGAGTTTTATGTTGATAATAATTACAATACATTGAAATTTTTAGAGCATTGGATGGAATTCATTGCAAGTGGATCATCAAATCCAATTAACGGCAATAACCTTCCAATCAACATGAACGTTGATGAGGGTTACTTTATAAGAATGCAATATCCAGAATATTATAAATCAAACCGAACAAGAATCATTAAATTTGATCGTGATTATCAAAGAGAAATAGAATATACTTTTGTTGGATTATATCCATATAATATTTCATCTATACCGGTTTCTTATGGTCAATCTGATGTATTGAAAATGCAGGTGACATTTAAAATTGATCGTTATGTAATTGGAAGATCTTTTAGTGTGGATTATAATAGAAATGATGACAATAATAAACTTCCTTCTCAACCTCAACCACAACCAGTATCTCAACCAAAACCTAGATTAGTTCCAAGATCTCCCGGATCTATACCATCAAACGGCGTTGAATTATTTCCAATAAATCAAACCTTAACGGAGTCACTTTACGGATCTCAGAATAACAGATAAATAATTTCATCATATTTGTGATTGAAAATGTCATTACCTAAGATTGCAACTCCTTCTTATTCTTTAGAAATTCCATCTCTTAAAAAGGAAATTAAATATCGCCCATTTCTTGTAAAAGAAGAAAAAATTCTTATTATTGCAATGGAGAGTGAAGATCCAAAGCAAATTGCAGAAGCGGTTAAAACTGTAATCAATAATTGCATTTTAACTAGGGGAATTAAAGTTGAACAACTTGCAACTTTTGATATTGAATATTTGTTTCTTAACATTCGTGGAAAGTCTGTAGGAGAAACAGTTGATGTTTTAATTACATGCCCTGATGATGGAAAAACTCAAGTTCCAGTCAGTATTAATCTTGATGATATTGAAATTAGTGTTAATGAAAATCATTCAAGAGATATTAAACTTGATGATGATTTGACTTTGAGAATGAAATATCCATCAATGAATGAATTTATTAAATCCAATTTTGGGAATGATTTTAATATGAGTGTGGATGATACATTCAGTTTGATTGTTTCTTGTATGGAGCAAGTTTATAATGAAGAAGAATCTTGGTCTGCATCTGATTGCACGAAAAAAGAATTGTCAGAATTTATTGAACAATTAAGTTCGAAGCAATTTAAACAAGTTGAGAATTTTTTCTCTACAATGCCTAAACTTTCTCATACTCTTAAGATTAAGAATCCAAATACTGAAGTTGAAAGCGAAGTATTGCTGGAGGGATTATCAAGTTTTTTCGCTTAGGGATGGCTCATGAAAGTCTTGAGTCATATTATAAAACAAATTTTTCCTTAGTTCAGCATCATAAATATTCATTGACAGAAATAGAAAATATGATACCTTGGGAGCGTGAAATTTATATTGCTCTTCTCAAACAATATATTGAAGAAGAAAACTTAAAGAACCAATCAAATGGCTGAGTTAGATCCTGAAAAAGTTGGCAGATTAGGTGTTGATCCAGGCACGGGGTCTCCTTTGTCTCAAGAAGTTCGTAATGCTCTTTTAAAAAAATCTACTATTGATGCATCTATTTTTCAAAATATTGAAAACAGAAGAACGCAAACTGATGCACAAAACGCAGAATTATCTAAAGGGCAAGAGCAAGCTCTTTTAGGATTTAATTCGACTCTTCAAGCGATAAGAACTGATATTGTAAAACTGGGAACAGGTCTTTCTGGAATTGCTCTTCTTCTACAACAAGATGCTGCGGAAGACCAAAGTAAAACTAGAGCAGATCAAGAAAAACAAAGATTATTAACAGAACGACAAGTTAGAGTCGGAAAAGAAAGTGAAATAGAACAAAAAATTCAAAATGCAATTTCCGAACCTGTCCAAAGATTAGTTCCACAAGTAAATGATGTTTTTGGTAAAATAGGAGCAGCTCTTGGAATTTTATTTGGAGGATGGTTAACGAATCAAACCGTTCAAGCAATAAGAGCATCTGAAGAAGGAAATACAAAATTATTCAATGAAATTCGATTTAATATTCTTAAAAATGTTGGAATAGCAGTTGGTGGATTGTTTGCAATCAGAGCAGGATTTTCATTAATTAAAAGAACAATCGGAGCAATTGCTTCAGGACTAACTAAACTTTTGATTGCAAAACCTCTTGCACTTGCTGCTGGTTTAATACCTGGTCTTGGTGGAAGAAATGTTCCAACTCCTGGTAGAGGTTCTGGTGGAGGAGGAAAACCACCTGGAGGTAGAGGCCCTGGAATTTTTGGATCTCTATTTGCGGGCATTAATGCATTTATGAATGCAAAAAATGGAGAATATGTAGATACTGTAATGATCGCATTGAGTTTATTTGGTCCTGGAAAATTTGTTAAAGGTTTAATGGGAGTTGGATTTGCTGCAGATCAAATAGCAGAAATATTTGGAATGAATATTTTTGGTAAGGATCCAAATAAACAAAAGCAAGCAGCAAGTGTTGTAGAAGAAGCTTTAAAACAAAAAGAAACTAAACCCACATTAACGCCAACTACTTCTAAAGTAGAACAAAACACCGCATCGTCAAAACCAGCACCAACAGCATCTGTTCCAACGTCGGTAGCACAACCACAAACTCCAATGATGGGTGAGCAAACACCATCAACTCCTGCTCCATCTCCTGATATGGAAAAGAAATTTGAGCAGGCATGGCAGTATCGTAATAATCCTATGGCAAGAGGTAGAATTGAGGATGCTTGGAGTAAAATGACTCCAGATCAACAACAGCAAGCCAAAACTTGGGCACAAACAAAGGGTTATGATTGGAATGAAATGAAATTGAAAGATGCTGTTGATATGAGTGATTTGAAACAGCAACCATCTAAAACTGAAACTGCAGAGATAAGTCCGGCACAAGTATCAATGCCACTTAGAGAACCACAACAAGTTGGTCAATTGCCAGAACCAAAACCATCACTGACAATGATCAAAACGTCAAATACTCAGCAGCAGCAATCTAATCCCCCATTGTCAAATGAACCTTTAACTGACGTTCCGTTAATTAATTCGGCAAACCCTGATAATTTTTATGTATTATATTCTCAGTTGAATTATAATGTGGTGATGTGATATGTCAGCAATAACAGAATCTCTTCGAAAGTCATCTATAAACATTCAAAGTATTTCTCAGACACTATCTGATACTAAAAAAAGCACATCAGCAGTAAACAATTCTGTAGAAAATATTTCAAGAATTATTGCAACAAACACCAGAGTTAAAAGAGAATTATTTACAAGGTCTGATATTTTAAATTCTAGAAGAGAAGAGGCATCTAAAAGACAAGAACTTGAAGATCAAATTGAATCAACAAGAGTATCAACATCCCCACGATTAGGTCTTTCATTTTCTTCTAGAAGTGAAAAAGGACCTTTAGGTAGAATATTGGGATTTTTAGGATTTACATTTGCTGGTTGGATTGTAGAAAATCTACCAACATGGATTTTCATGGGGAAGGAGTTTATATCTAGGATTAATTCTTTTGGAAGATCTATGTATAATATGGTTTCTAATATGCAAAGTATAATCAAATATTTTGGAGATACTTTAAAATATTCTTTTGATGCAATCATTCGCCTAGATTTTGATGAGTTTGCTGGAGAAGGAACCGTTGCAAGATCTTTTGAAGAATTAAATCTTTCTATTCAGGACTTAGGAACTAACATTACAGACACCTTTAAACTTTTTACAACACCACTGACAGAATCATTGGAAACTGGTGAAAAAGCACCTGGACTTGGAGAAACACGTCCAGATACAATGTTTCCTCCAATTCCTCAAGAGGGTGTCACTACAAGAACAGTTTCTGGAATTCATAAACAAGCATTGGACATTATTGCAGGACCAGAAAGTGGTGGTAATTATGATGCAATGAATCAAGGAACTATTGGTGATAAAATTGTTGGTTCTACAAGGGGGGGGAAAACATCAAAGGATATTATTGGTAAAAATTTAACCAATATGACTCTTGGTGAAATTATGCAGAGACAATCATATTTAATGGATAAAAGAAATCCTCAAGTTAGTAATTATGGAATTTATGCAGCAGGAAAATATCAAATTATTCCAATAACATTTCCATCTGCAATGAAAGGTGCCGGATTAACACCTAATGATATATTCAGTCCAGAAAATCAAGATAAAATGGGACTTGCAGTGTTAAAATCGCAAGGTATAGGTGCTTGGACTGCTGGAGGATCAAAATATTCTGCACAAGAAATTGCAATTATTAAACAGGCACAAAGAACACCTGTTACTTTTACATCTCCAACTCCTCAAGCACCATCACCTTCGCAAACAACAAATTTAAGTGGATATAGAGTAACAAGAAATGGAAGAAATATAACAAGTTTAGGTCAATTACCACCACATCGCGGTTCAACTAGAACAACATATGGTGGAAATAGATTGAGGCAAGATTTTACTTTATATAAAGGTAATCAATTTTTAAACATACCAGTTCCATCCCCAGTTTCTGGAACTATAAATTTTTCAGGAAGTGCTGGGGCAGGTGGTAACTGGGTAGAAATACAATCTTCTCAAGGTCTTGTAGAACTAGGACATTTTAATTCTCTAAATGTTAAAAAGGGTGATAAAGTTTCTGTAGGAACTATTCTTGGTTTGCAGGGATATACTGGAAGAGTTAGTCCATCTGGAGTTGATGGAACTCACGTTCATATTCAAGCACCTGATGCAGTTGTTGCAAATTATATTTCTATGTTATCTTCTGGAAAAATACCTTATGCACCTGTAGAAAGAAGAGAAGCACAAATCTCAGCACAACCAAAACTACAGCAACCTGCTGCAATGACTCCTGAAAGAAAAGGATCACAAATACTTTTCATTGATGATACTCAACCACAACAACCTCAAGTATCTTATCCTATGCAACAGCAACCCACAGTAACACCAACAATCACTGAATTTAAACTGTTAAATAACTTTATTAAGAATAAACTCTTACTCGATTTAGCATATCTATAATGTCAATTAAAAAGTCTTTATATGATGAATTAATTTTAGAATCAAATGACAGATCTAGATCTGTTGGACTTATAGGTGGTGCAATTCTTTTTGAATATTTTGAGGATGTATTTTCTCCTACAATTACTGCTAAAATTAAAATAGTTGATAATGGAAATGTCATTGCCCCTCAAAGTAATCCAGATGGAGATAAGCAATCAATTTATAATGGATTACCTCTCAGAGGTGGAGAACGACTTTCTTTGAAAATTGCAGGAAATTCATCAACAAATCCGGGATTGGATTTTTCAAAAAGAGTAGAAGATTACTTTTATGTTTCCAGTATTACTGATGTAATTTCAGAATCAAATAGAGAAAGTTTTACACTTCATTTAGTTTCAAGAGAAGCGATTACAAATGAAACTGTAAGGGTTGGTAAAAAGTTTAAAGTTGATACTAGAATTAGTGATTCTGTAGAAAATATTTTAAGAGATTATTTAAGAACTAATAAAGTAGGAAAAATAGATAAATCTTCAAATAAGTATGGATTTATTGGAAACTTAAGAAAACCATTTACAATTTTAGTTTGGTTAGCATCAAAGGGAGTTCCGGAAAAATCAGGAAGTGCAACTGCAGGATTTTTATTTTATCAAACTCAGGATGGATTTCAGTTTAGATCAATTGATGATTTACTAGATCAAAGTCCAAAGGCAATCTACACTTATACACAATCTCAGGAATCTTATGATGACAGTGATAAAAAACTAAACAATGATTTTAACATTCTGAATTATTATACTGAAAAAAATCAAAATTTGATTGAAAAACTCAGACTTGGAACTTATGCAAGTCAGCGAATGTTTTTTAATCCACTTGACTTTTCATTTTCAAAAGAAGCAGATGGAAAGTTTAGACAATCTAATTACGTTGGAAAAACAAATAATCTTGGTAGTGATATTAAACTTCCACCACTGTCTGAAGGATCGTCAGAAACTTTGGGAGATGTTCCAACTCGAATCATTACTGCAGTTTATGATGTTGGAACATTAGATCCTGCAACTTCAACAGATATTAATTCAGATCAAAGAGAATATCAATCTCAATCTTTAATGAGATATAATATTCTCTTTACGCAAACTTTAAGTATTATTGTTCCTTCAAATACTAATCTAAGAGCTGGAGATATTATTGAATGTAAATTTCCAAAGATTACTCAATCCGATGCAAAAGAATATGACACTGAAACAAGTGGTCTATATATGATTAAGGAATTGTGTCATCATTTTGATATAAATCGCTCATATACTTCAATGAAATTAGTAAGAGACACTTTCGGAATTAACAAGAAGGCATAATAAATGATAGACGAGTCACTTCTTAAAAGTAATTTTATTGGCAGAGATGGTTTCCGTTGGTGGATTGGTCAGATTCCACCCATCTCTGCTATGGAAGGTCAGGTAGATGGAAAGGGATGGGGAAATAGATTCAAAGTTCGTATTATTGGATATCATCCTTATAGTGAAGCAGAACTTTCAAATGAAGACCTGCCTTGGGCACAATGCCTGATTCCAACCACAGCAGGAAGTGGAGCAGCAAACGTTGCCACAGGAGTTCAATTACAACCAGGTGATACTGTTCTTGGATTCTTTTTGGATGGTGATAATGCTCAAATCCCAGTCATTCTAGCAACATTTGGTAGAACTTTTTCTGTTCCTTCAAAAACTTACAAATCACCTTTTGTTCCTTTTACAGGTCGTTCAGAATTAGTAAGTAAAAATAATAAACTCACACCATCAGGCGGACCTAATTCAGAATCAAATGAACTAAAAGAAAATTCAAACCGTTCTCCCCAAAGCATTATTTCGGAGCAAGCACAACAGTTATCCCAAAGATTGGGAGAAACAATTGTTTCAGAAAACTTTGCAATTGGAAATCAAATTCCATTAGCAAATACTGTTAAGAATACAAGAGTTGATAAGATTAAATCGATTGTCAAAAATCTTCTTCGTAAGTTAAATAATCTTCAAGGAAATCTTGCAAGAATTGAGCAAACAATTCGTGAGGCAGCAAATAAGATTGTAACCTTATCTAATGACCTCATTGGTGGAATGTTTAACTTTTTGATTAATCAACTTATCAATCTTCTTAAACAAGGACTAGATTTACTTTATAAGTTAGTTTTTGCTCAGGTATTAGCAGCAACTGGAAATCCTATTGCAGCACATCTTGCAGGAGTTGCAGCACAAGAAGCAATGGTATTACCAGTCAAAGCACTGGAAGAAGCATTTGGTTGTATTGCTGGTGCTGCGATTGAAAGTATGAAGAGTTTAGTTTTTGATATTCTTAATTCAACAGTCAATAATGTAGAACGTTTTGTAAGTTGTGCTGCTGACCAATTTGCAGGGACACTTCTCAATTCAATCATTGGAGTTCTTGAAACACTTTTTGAAAGTCCATTAGCAGGAGTTGCAAAATTACTTCAATTCTTCTCTGGATTTAATGTTGGGAATTCACTTCGTGAAGGAATTGGTGCTTTATCAGAATTTGGTGCTGGATTTGCTTGTAATCAAAGTTTAGATAATTATAAAGGTCTTGTAAATGAATGGACTGTAGGTGCTGGACCATCAGGATCTGTTTCATCATCTGCACCATCCTTAGTAAACACTTATGGAAACATTAGAGATATTACCAACATCATTAGTTCTGGAGTAGATATTAATTCAGTTCAGCAATGTTTTACTGGTGCTTTACAGTTTGCGAGTCCACCAGTTGTTAATATTTTTGGTGGTCGTGGTTCTGGAGCATCAGCAATTCCAATCTTTGGCAATCTAGTTACAAATCCGGATGGAAATGTAACTGCAAGCGTCATTGGATTGCAACTTACAAATCCTGGATCTGGTTATGCTTATTCTCCTTTTGTAGAAATTATTGATGATGCTGATCAAGGATATGGTGCTGTAGCAAGAGCACTCATTAATCAAAGTGGAGAAGTTGAATCAATTTATATGGTTTCTGAGGGTGAAAATTATTCTGTTGGAAATATTGCAGAGTTCTCTGTCTTGAGAGTATTGGTTGAAGAAGGTGGTAGTGGATATGAAAATGATACTATTATTACCGATAATCTTGGAAATGAATATAATTATCAGATTACAGAAGGACGTATCACTCAAGTCACACCTCTAAATAATATTGTTGATAGTCTTCCTACATTGACTGTAACCTCAGACACTGGATTTAGTGCAATTCTACGTCCAGTTGTAGGAGCACTGAAGGGTGATGGTGTAATTCCTGCTTCTCCAGATGCAGATCCAAATTCTCCAAATTCAGCAAATCTCTTTAGTCAAGAAGTTCAAACCTCTATAGATTGTCCGATATAAAATGGCAGAAAGAAATAAAAACGTTTTTAAAAGACAGTTAATCAGTTTCAATCCTAACTTCAGAATTGATACTGCAAATCCTCAAATGGGTTTGAATGGAACTGATGTCTATAAGATTTACGGAGTCACTGATACTGGAGACAATCAATCTTCCATCAGTTTAAGTAGTGGTGGATTATTCTCCATTTATAATGACCAAACAATTCAGATTTCTGGTGGTGCTAAAAATCCAGAAGGAAGAGAAGATGTGGTCATTCTTGGAAACAATGGTAATGTTTCTATTTCAGCAAACGGAATGATTCGTTTGTATGCTACAAATATTATGATTGAAGCAGAAGAAGATATTCATTTCAAAGCGGGCAGAAACATTACGATGAAGAGTGGTGCTGGTCGTATTATGATTGATGGGCAAAGAGTGGATATAAAAGGAACGAGTGGAAATATACCATCTTTACTTGGACTTGATTTTACATCAAGAATTTTTTCTGGAAGTTTTGTTGGTGCAGATTTTATTACAAATGCTGTAGGTGGAATTGTTGGTAATGTTGTAAACACTGTAATTGATTCTGTCTTATGAGTAACAATCAATACTTCAGTCAAGAAACTTTTTTTAATGAAGAAGTAAAGTTCTACAAGGACATTTACGTTTATGGAAATTTGTATTATGATTTTCAGGCAAAACAAAAAGAAATATTTAATGACATAGACATTTTAGGAACTGCAAATTTTTATGGACCGTCATATTTTTATGACAATGTTTATTTTGATAGGGGTATAAGTGCAGGAATAATCACAGCAAGATCAAGATTGGATGTTGGTGTTGGGGGCACTACATTAAAAGTAATTGCTGAAACTGGGAATGTTGGAATTGGTAGCACCATTCCACAACAAAAAGTTGATGTAGCAGGAAGTATAAAAATTGATGATTTCATTTACGACTCAGCAAATTCTCCGGGTGTAAATGGATATTATTTAAATATGGATTCTGGCGGGGTTCGTTGGATCGCAGCAACTCCTAATTTCAGTCAGGGAATATATGTTCAAGATGATGGAACTTATATTCCAATTACTGGAATTGCAAAGTCCTTTACTGTATTAAATTTTAAAGAAATTAATAGTCTTGGCATAGGAACTTCGACAATAATTCCAATTCCAAATCCAAGTAATCCAAACTTTATAGCAGACATTCAGACTCAAGACCTTTGGGGAACTACTCCTAATGGCAATATCTACAGAATGACTAATGTCGGAATACAAAGTAGTAGTCCTTCATCAACGTTAGATATTACTGGAACTCTTCACGCAACTGGTGCAGTTGATTTTAATTCGTCACTAGATGTAGATGGTTCTACAACATTAAATTCAACCCTAGACGTAGATGGTAATACAACATTAAACTTAACTTTAGACGTTGACGGTGCTACAACATTAAATTCAACCCTAGACGTAGATGGTAATACAACATTAAACTTAACTTTAGACGTTGATGGTGCAACAACTCTCAATGATTCGTTAGATGTTGATGGTGCTACAACATTAAACTTAACTTTAGACGTTGACGGTGCAACAACTCTTAATGATACTCTTGATGTTGATGGAAATGTTACTTTTAATAGCACAACACAATCTACAGATAAAGATACTGGGGCATTAATTACTCAAGGTGGAGTTGGAATTGAAAAAAATCTAAATGTTGGTGGAAATACAAAACTAACTGGAACTTTAGAACTTGATTCTTCATTAATTGATATTAATGGAAGCACTGCTATAGGAAAAACTGATTATCGACTTGCTTCTGTTGGAACTGGAGTGTCATGGAGACCTCCTGGAGTTGAAACTCAAAATACAATTTGGGTTACAAAAGATGGTAATGACTCAAATACTGGTTTTCTTGAGGGAGATGCAAAGGCAACTGTAGGTGCTGCAGCATCAATAGCGGAACCGGGAGATACTATTGTCATTAGACCTGGTGTTTATCTTGAGAATAATCCAATTGGTCTTCGCACAGATGTTACTGTAACTGGACAAGACTTAAGACTTGTCACAATTAGGCCACTTAATATAACTAAAGATGTTTTTCATGTAAGAAGAGGATGTTTAATTGAAAACATAAACTTTGCAGGGTCAAGTGTATCGATTGCTCATAGTGGTTGTGGTGCTGTTGCATTTCCTTCAACTATTCCATCAGATTATGCTGTTTCTGGATACATTGCACCAGGACCTGCAACTGAAGGTCCGACAGGAAGATGGAGATCTCCATATATTAGAAACTGCACCAATTTTATGACGGGCAGTATTGGCATGAAAATTAATGGTGATCACGCTACTGCGTCTACACCCGGAAACGATCTTAAATGCATGGTTTGCGATTCATTTACACAATATAATGAAAATGGTATTGGTGTTTCAATTACAAATAATGGTTATGCCCAGTTAGTTTCTATCTTTACTATTAATTGTGATATTGGAATTTATTGTGATACTGGAGGATCTTGTGACCTCACAAACTCAAATTCATCATTCGGTAATTATGGATTATATGCTGTAGGAATTGGATCTACAGAATTCACAGGAACTGTGGGAACTTATCCACCAACGAGAGGGCAAACTGGAGTTGATGCCGGTAGTGATATTGTTACTTTTGAAAATGTTGGAAATTCAAGAAGACCTTATGATGGACAAACGTTATTCTTCAAGATAAATTTAAGCAATTATCCAGATGCTATTGGGAGCGGTGTGATACAAGACCCTATGGTCGATATTCAAGAAATAGTAGTTACTAATGGTGGAAGTGGATATAGTTCTGCTTCTCCTCCAACTATTATTATTCGTGATATTAGTGATAATTCTCAACAACCAAAAGGTCCGCAAGGAATTATTGCAGAATTAAGTCCAACTATTGATGAAGTCAGTGGTGCAATTACTGCAATTGATGTTGTAAATAGTGGTAGAAATTATCTGGCAACACAAAACCTAGAAGTTTTTATTGATGGTGGTAGTGCAACTGCGGAAGTGATTACAAGACCAATTTATTTTGCAGTTGATTCTGCAACAGCAAATACTGCAGGAATTACGACAGTTACATTTACTGAATTTATTCCTTATGAGTTATTTGGTGGAGAGCAAGTTTCATTTAGAAGAATTAGTAGAATTTTAACAAGTTCGCATTCATTCGAATATATTGGCACGGGCACTGACATAAATACAGCAACACCCTTTACTGGGGGTGTTCCAATTAAAGCAAACGAAATTGTTGCTTTAGATGGAGCACAAATTCCATTTACAAGCACAGATCAAAAAGGTAATTTTGATATTGGTGAAGGTTTTCAAATCAATCAACCAACAGCAACAATTAGAGGAAGAGATTTTAGTAAAGCAATACAGGCAGAAGTTACCCCACTCATACTTGCATTGAGATAAGATATGGCAGTAGCACCACTTAATAAATTTTTGACAATTGCAGTTCCAGTTGCTCCGGGAGAACAAACTGTATATACAGCACCTACTGGTGTTTCTGCGATTGTTCTTTATGCTCAAGTATCTAATGTTGGAATTGGAGAAACTTATCCAACAGTTACTTTCACTCATAGAAGAAAAAGCACTTCTCAAAGAACTTTTGGAAATACAAGAAATAATAGAGTCATAAAAAATGCTGAAATTCCACCAAATGACGCTATTGTAATTATTGATGGAAGATTAGTATTAGAAAGAACAGCAGTAATTACAGATTCTATAGTAATTGAAGGCACTCAATCCGGAATTGTATCAGTAACTAACTGTTTATATGATAATACTACAGGAGTTACAACTGTCACTACCATTAGTGCCCATAATTTTAATATTGGTGATGAAGTCACAATGAGTGGTCTTGCATTTACTTGTGCTGCTGGAAATTATGGAATTACCACTACAATTTTTCCATCTCCACAACAATCTTTTACTATAGATTCAATCATTGGAAGTGTTGGCACTTCTAAAACATTTGTTACAAATTCTGGAACAGTTACTGGAATTGCCCACACATACGTAAGTGGTGGTCTAGTTGGACCTCTTCAAATGGAACTTATTTGCAGCATTCTTGAAAATAGCACAACATAAGTATGGCAAAATATTTAAGTGGTAGAGTTAGAAAAACTCCACAATCTGCATTAAGAACAAATATAGACAGGTATTTGTCTATTGGTGATGCAGAACCAAATCTTGGCGATCCTGTAATACCAGGAGAAGCTCCTCCAGTTGGGCAACAATATCAAATTGTTTCTGTAGAAAATTATCCTGGACAGAGATATTGGATTCCTGTTTCTGGAGGTTTAATTCCTGGCACCATTAGTGTGTATGATGAAAGTTCTCTAGTTGGTGGGTTTAGTAGCACTACACAACTTAATTTTGTAGGACTTGCCATTAGTGCTCAAGGTTATAGGACAGGACAAACTAATCCAGGAACGGCAGTCACTATCACTGTTTTTGCTCCGGGAAATGATCAGGAACTTTTATTTAATACTTCAAATGAATTTTCAACTTCTTCAAAGTTAAAGTTTAATTCTAGTAGCGGACTATTGTCTGCCGGAGATAAAATTAATGTTGGTTTTGGTGGAACTGTCATTACAACTAATGATGATGGATTTGTTGGAATATCGACTATAAATCCAACTCAAGAACTTCACGTTCAGGGTGACTTAAGACTTACTGGAACAATATATGATTATTTTAATCAACCAGGAGATGCAACACAATTATTAGTTAAAAATTCTTTGGGTGGTGTAACTTGGGTAAATCCAGTTACTGTAAGATCTGGTGCTGGAGGGACTTACCAAAATATTCAATTTCATAATAGCGTTGGATTAGTAGATGGTGCTTTAACTTTTGTATATGATGAAGTAAATCAAAGAGTTGGTGTTGGAAGCACTTATCCAAAAACAACTTTGGATGTTTCTGGGATCTCATCATTTAAGGGTGGATCTATAATTGATAACTTAAACGTTACAGGAGTTACAACAACTTCAACTCTTGCAGTAACTGGAACTTCAACAACAAGAAACCTATTAGTAACTGGAATTACCACTCTTGGATTTGTAACTGCGACCAATGCATATTTTGCTGGTATCGTAACCGCAACAAAATTCATTGGTGCAATTGACGTAACTAATTTATATGTAATTGGAGTATCGACATTCTTACAAAAAGCAAATATCAACAATGATTTGGGTGTAACTGGTCTAACAACAACTCAAAATCTTCAAGTTTATTCATCAACAACTTTAAACAGATTAAATGTATCTGGAGTTTCTACTTTTTCTTCTCAAGTTAATATTAACAACTTAAGTGTTACTGGAGTTGGAACATTTGATAACATTAAAATAGATACAAATACAATTAGCACCCTATCGGGAAATTTAATTATTGATTCATCTGCTGGAACAACCCAAATTAATGATGCAGTTTATGTAAATGACGCAACTGAATCTACTAACAAAGACACCGGAGCATTAGTTGTTGAGGGTGGTATTGGTATTGAAAAAAGATTGAATGTTGGTGGGGCAGTTAATTTAGCATCTTCTGGTGGGATCACAACCACTGGAGGAGATTTATATGTTGGTGGAGATTTATATGTTAGTGATGATATTTTTTATGATGAACTTTTTGCTAGAAATGGAAACTTTTCGGGAATTGTTACAACAAAAGATTTAAGAGTAACTGGAATTGGGACAATTGCCGCATTGAATGTCGGTGGGGCGACTACCACCAATACACTTATAGTATATGATACTTCCACATTCAATGGTAATGTAATTCTAGGAGATAATACATCTGACACGATTACTTTTAACTCCAGAATCAATAGTTCCACACTGCCGTCTACTAACGGAACTTTAGATTTTGGTGGTAGTTCGAATAGGTGGAACAATGTTTATGCCAATACATTCATAGGTGCTGTAACTGGAAATGCTGATACCGCAACTAAATTATTAAATTCTAGAAACATAGCAATTACTGGAGATTTATCTTGGAATGTTAATTTTGATGGAAGTGCTAATGTTACATCTGTAGGAACTTTAGCAAACTCTGGAGTTACTGCAGGAACTTATGGATCTTCCACTCAAGTTCCGGTATTTGCCGTAGATTCTAAAGGTAGAGTCACCTCTGTTACAAATACTGGGATTAATTTTGCTGCAGCTACAGTATTAAATTCTGATAATATTAAAACCGTATCTACATCGACAAATGCTTCATTCTTTCCAACATTTGTCGATTCTAATAATGGTTCTGGTGCTTATGAGGCATTATACACTGATGGAGATATAACTTATAACCCTTCAAGCAATTTACTGACATTAGGTAATGTAACCGTATCTGGCACTTCTACATTTAATGGTAATGTAACATTAGGTGATGCTAATACTGATACTGTTACTTTTAACGCTAGAATCAGCAGTTCTACTTTACCATCTACTAATGGAACTCTGGATCTAGGTGGTAGTTCTAATAAATGGAATAATGTTTATGCCAACACATTCGTAGGTGCCGTTACTGGTAATGCAGACACAGCAACTAAATTAGCAACCTCAAGAACTTTTACAATTACTGGGGATGTTGATGCTCCTGCAGTTTCTTTTGATGGTTCTGGAAATGTTAATTTAGTCACTACTTTAGATAATTCTGGAGTTACTGCAGGAACTTATGGATCTTCTACAGCAGTTCCAGTATTTGCTGTAGATTCTAAAGGAAGGGTTACCTCTGTTACAAACACTGGAGTTAATTTTGCAGCAGCAACTGTATTAAATTCTGATAATATTAAAACCGTATCTACATCGACAAATGCTTCATTCTTTCCAACATTTGTCGATTCTAATAATGGTTCTGGTGCTTATGAGGCATTATACACTGATGGAGA
>Ga0247834_1001986_pt1 | contig 32391 bp, 28 predicted proteins | sample LaCruzMarch2015__8_FD_187118 | JGI IMG/M metagenome (GOLD analysis project Ga0247834, IMG submission 187118) | Freshwater microbial communities from meromictic Lake La Cruz, Castile-La Mancha, Spain - LaCruzMarch2015_12m | ecosystem: Environmental > Aquatic > Freshwater > Lake | place: Spain... | reverse complement strand
ACCCTTGGGTAGCACGCCATGCGGTTCGGCGTCGATGCCGACCGATCGCACCGCGACACTTCGGCCCACCACCGCACCGCGGTAGCCCTCACAGTGCGTGAGGCTGCCCACGACACCATCTGGCCAGTGCGGTTCGCCCTTCTCTCCCTTGAGGATCGGCGACGGCGGCACACCGAGTTGCGCCATGGCCACCCGGGCGCAGTGCCGCACGGTGATGAATTCGTTGCGCCGATTGGCAACCGAACGCGCGATTAGCGCTTCCTCCGCCGGCAGGGCAGCAAGATGCGATGGATCGTCGTACATCTCGGCATAGCCCAGATCGGCGCTGTCGGGAAGTACCGCCCGCATGAACTCGCTCATCCGCGTCGGCTGCGCAGCCGCTCCTGAAACTTCTCGGACTGCTCGCGCATCTCCGGAGTGATCATGAAGTGACCGCCGAAGTCGTTGAGATAGCCCGGGGCGTAATCCGGGTCGGGTAGCACCTGGCGAAGCCAACGGTAGGGCTTGCGGCGGCGCCACTCCCGCGGATAACCCACCGACACCTCCTCGAAGCGCACCCCGTCGTACCACGTCGTGCGCGGGATGTGCAGGTGGCCGTAGACCGCACAGAGCGCGTTGTAGCGGGTGTGCCATTCGGCGGTCTCTACCGTGCCGCACCACAGCGCGAACTCCGGATAGAACAGCACATCGCACGGTTCGCGGCGCAGCGGGAAATGATTAACCAGGACCGTCGGGGTCATCCAGTCCAGTTCCTCCAGGCGGGCCCGGGTGTACTTCAGCCGGTCCCGACACCAGGCATCGCGGGTGGCGTACGGCTCACTGGACAGCAGGAACTCGTCGGTGGCGACGACGTTACGTTCCCGGGCGATAGCCAAGCCTTCGGCCTTGGTGTTAGCCCCCTCAGGAAGGAAGGTGTAGTCGTACAGCAGAAACATTGAGACGATGGTCGCCGGGCCGCCACCGTCGGTCCACACCGGATACGGATGCTCCGGGGTGAGCACGCCCATCTCGTCGCACATCTGCACCAGGTAGTCATAGCGCGCCCGGCCGAACACCTGCATCGGGTCCTTACCGGTGGTCCACAGTTCGTGGTTTCCCGGAACCCAGATGACTTTCGCGAACCGGCGGCGCAGCAGATCCAGCGACCAGCGGATGTCGTCAGTGCGTTCGGCGACATCGCCGGCGACGATCAGCCAGTCCTCCGGGTCCGCCGGGTACAGCGACTCGGTGATCGGCTTGTTGCCGGAATGACCCGTGTGCAGGTCGCTGATCGCCCAGAGGGTGGGTGCCACAGCACAGGAGCCTACTGGCGGTCGACCGGGCGCCGTGACGCCTGCATATCCTGATCGGCGTGGCGAACACCCGTTTCACCGATCGCGCAGCACGTCGCGTTCTGCGACTCCCGCCCGCGACGACCGACTATCGAGTGCGCCGCGGCCAGCGGGTGCCGATGCGCGACGGCGTCGAACTCATCGCCGACCACTATGCGCCGGCAACCGCGCGGCCACTGGGCACGATCCTGGTGCGCGGGCCGTACGGCCGGGCGTTTCCATTCTCTGTCATCTACGCCCAGATCTACGCCGCCCGCGGCTATCACGTGGTGTTTCAGAGCGTGCGCGGCACCTTCGGCTCCGGTGGGCAGTTCGAGCCGATGATCAATGAGGCTGCCGACGCAGCCGACACCGTGGTGTGGTTGCGCAACCAACCCTGGTTCACCGGAACCTTCGCCACCATCGGGCTGTCCTATCTTGGTTACACCCAGTGGGCGTTGATGGCAGACCCGCCGCCGGAGCTGGCTGCGGCAGTAGTCACGGTCGGACCGCACGATCTTCACGAATCATCATGGGGTACAGGCTCCTTCGCGCTTGCCGATCTCCTGGGTTGGTCGGATCTGGTGGCAAATCAGGAGGCGCATCCCGTTCGGCGAGTCGCCTTCCAGTTCCGCGCCGCACGCCGACTGGCCGGCGCGGTACACGGCGTGCCGATAGCCGGCTCCGCACGGGCGCTGTTGGGCGCAGGGTCGCCGTGGTTCGAATCCTGGGTCGATCGGCCTGACGCCGACGATCCGTTCTGGGCGGGCATTCGCGCGACAACCGCATTGGAGCGAGCGGCGGTGCCGGTGCTGCTGCTCAGCGGGTGGCAGGACATCTTCATCGATCAGACCCTCACCCAGTACCGGCATCTGCGCGGCCGAGGCACGGACGTGGCGATGACGATCGGGCCGTGGACCCACGACCAGATGGTGACCACCGCCGGCGGAACGGCCGCAGCCGAGACGCTGGCCTGGCTGGGCGCCCATCTGGCCAAGAACCCCGGAAAACCGCGCGCGGCACCGGTCCGGGTGTTCATCACCGGCCGCAACCGCAAAGGCTGGGTCGATCTGCCGGACTGGCCGCCGACGACCGCCGCAAAGGTGCTGTACCTGCAGGCCGGTGGACGACTCGAATCGGCACCGTCAACCGCCGGAACGTCGACATTCCGTTACAACCCGGCCGAACCCACCCCGACGGTGGGCGGGCGACTGCTGGCCCGGCCGACCGGCTACACGGACGACACCGAACTTGCCAGTCGGGCCGACGTGCTGAGTTTCACCGGCCAGCCACTGACCGCTGAGATGTGTGTGTGCGGAAGTCCCGTCGTTGAACTGGCCTACGAGACCGACAATGACCACTTCGATGTGTTCGTCCGCATCAGCGAGGTCGATACCCGCGGACGTTCCCGCAACGTCAGCGACGGGTTCCGCCGATTCAGTGCGATCCCGAACGAACCGGTTCGCATCGAACTCGACCCGATCGCACACCGCTTCAGCGCCGGTTCGCGCGTCCGGGTGCTGGTCGCGGGTGGCTGCCATCCCCGCTTCGCACGCAACCTGGGCACCGGCGAATCGGTGCTGAGCGGACAGCGGATGGCTGCGTCCACCCATACCGTGCGGCACGGCGAGTCCTCGACGCTCACCCTGCCCATCGGTGATCCCGGGTAGGAGCAAGAACGGCGCGGTGGCACCGTTACGGTGTCGCTATGGCATCAGACACTTCAGCAGACATCCTGCTTATCGACACCGGCGATCGGGTGCGGACGCTGACCCTGAACCGGCCCGAAGCCCGCAACGCCCTCTCCAGTGCGTTGCGCAAACAGTTCTTCGCCGCACTGCGCGACGCCGAGGCCGACGACGGTGTCGACGTGGTGATCTTCACCGGGGCCGATCCGGTGTTCTGCGCGGGACTGGACCTCAAGGAACTCGGTGACACCACCGAGTTACCCGATATCTCGCCGAAGTGGCCGCCGATGACCAAGCCGGTGATCGGCGCCATCAACGGTGCCGCAGTGACGGGTGGCCTGGAGCTGGCGCTGTACTGCGACATCCTGATCGCCTCTGATCGGGCCAGGTTCGCCGACACCCACGCCCGAGTGGGGTTGCTGCCCACCTGGGGTTTGAGCGTGCGGCTGCCGCAGAAGGTAGGCATCGGGATGGCGCGCCGGATGAGCATGACCGGCGACTACCTGTCGGCCGCCGATGCACTGCGGGCCGGACTGGTCACCGAAGTCGTCGCGCACGAGCAGTTGATGCCGGCCGCCCGGGCCATCGCCGCCTCGATCGTCGGCAATAACCAGAAGGCCGTCCGTGCGTTGCTGGACTCTTATCACCGCATCGACACCGCGGACACCAGCACCGGGCTGTGGATGGAGGCCGAGTCGGCGCAAGCCTGGATGCGGGTCGCCACCGGGGACGATATCGCCGCCAGCCGCGCCTCAGTGATGGACCGCGGCCGGGCGCAGGCCCGGCAATCAGGGTGAGCCGGGCGCAGGCCCGGCAATCAGGGTGAGCCGGGCGCAGGCCCGGCAATCAGGGTGAGCCGGGCGCAGGCCCGGCAATCAGGGTGAGCCGGGCGCAGGTCACCTAGCCCGTTCCCGACACCTTCCAACGCCCCGACCTAACCCGCCAGATGCCGAGGATCAGGCGCAGGCCGACGAAGGCGGTCAGACCCGACCAGATGCCGGCCAGACCCCAGCCAAACGCCAACGACAGCCACGTCAGCGGTAGGAACCCGAATACTGCACCGGCCACCGTGGCGTTGCGCATGAAGGTGGCGTCGCCGGCACCGAGCAGCACACCGTCGAGTGCGAACAACACCCCGGCGGCCGGGAGTTGAGCGACGAGGAACCACCACGGCACGCCGATCGCGGCGAGCACGGCGCGGTCATCGGTGAACAGTGACGGGAACACCGACGATCCCAACGCCAACACCACTGCGAGGCCGACGGCGGTGACCGCTGAGAACACCGTGACCCGCCAGGCCACCCGAGTGGCATGCCGGGTATCAGCGCTACCCAGAGCCGCGCCCACCAGAGACTGTGCCACGATCGCCAGTGAATCCAGCACCAGCGCAAGGAAACTCCACAGCTGCAGCACCACCTGATGCGCCGCCAGTGCGACCGCACCGAACCGGGCCGCAACCGCCGCTGCCGAGACGAAGCAGGCCTGAAAAACCATGGTGCGCAACACCAGATCGCGGCCCATTACCAACTGGGCGCGTAGCACCGCTGAGTCAGGGCGCAGCGATACTCGTTCAGACAACAGCGCGCGGCAAAACAGCAACCCCGCAAGCCACTGCCCTACCAGGTTCGCCACCGCCGAGCCGACCAGGCCCCAGCGCGGCATACCCAGCCAGCCGTAGACCAGCATCGGGCATAAGGCCGCCGAGACGCCGAAACCTATCACCACGTAGCGCAGCGGACGGACGGTGTCCTGAATGCCCCGCATCCAGCCGTTGCCGGCCAAGGAGATGAGGATCGCGGGCACCGCGAGGATCGCGATCCGCAGCCAGGGCAGCGCGGTGTCGGCGATCTGCTTGCCCGGACCCGGTCCGGCGATCACTGATACCAGCGGCACCGCGGCCAGTTGCACCACGACCACCACCGCAAGGCCCAGACCGATCGCCAGCCAGGTGGCCTGCACGCCCTCCGCAACGGCAGCGGCCCGGTTGCCGACGCCGTGGAAGCGCGCCGAGCGCGCGGTGGTCGCCGTGGACAGGAATGTCAGCTGAGAGCCCACCAGCGAAACGATGAGACCCCCGATCGCCAATCCGGCAAGACTCAGCGCACCGAGGCGACCGACGACGGCGATGTCGAACAACAGATAGAGCGGTTCAGCGGCCAGCACGATCAGTGCGGGGAAGGCCAGCGCGGCGATCCGCCGCTCCAGCGACGCCATGCGCGCGCCCGCTTCAGCCAAGGGCGGCGGTCAGCGCCGCCACGACATCCTCGAGTGGCCCGTCGGCAGAGTAACCGGCAGCCAGGGTGTGACCCCCGCCGCCAAACCGCGTCGCCACCGGAACCAGATCGAAGCTCTTGGCGCGCAGGGACACCGACCACTGCTGCGGTGCGGTCTCCTTGAACACGGCGGCGACCTCCGCCTCGGCGGTGGTTCGCACGATATCGATGATGCTCTCGATCTCTTCGGAGCGGTGCGCTGCCCAGTCCGGATGGGTGACCACCGCGAAGACGAGGCTTATGCGTGCCGAGGGAATCAGTTGCGCGGATGCGAGCACTCGGGAGAGTAGCGGCAACCAACCGAATGGGTGGGTGTCGTGCAGTTGCCTGCTCATGGCAGCGTTGTCGACACCGGCCTCCACCAGTCGCGCCGCCAGTCGCAACCCCCGGACCGAGGCCCAGCGAAATGACCCGGTGTCAATGCTCAAGCCGGCAAACAAACAGCGGGCGACATCTGCAGTGATCTCTCTACCCCAGGCATCGAGCAGATCAGCCACCAAAAGAGTGGTCGAATCCGCCTGTGGATCAACGTAATTGACGCTGCCGTACAGCGTGTTCGAGCGATGATGATCAATGACGAGCACCCCGGGACGGGCGATCAATTCCGCGAGCTCACCAAGCCGATTGACGCTGGGAGTATCGACCGTGACGACAAGGTCAGCGTCGCGGCGCACGTCTGCCGGAGGGACTAGCAGTTCACAGCCCGGCAGCCGTCGCAATGATTCAGGCAGGGTGTTAGACGCGGAGAAACTGACCTGAACGTCGGCACCTTCGCGGATCAGGGTGAGTCCCAACGCCAGAGCCGCACCGACGGTGTCGGCGTCGGGTTGCACGTGGCAGAGAATCACCACCGAGCCTGCGCCTGCCAGCGCCTGCGCGGCACCGTGGGCGTCGACGCGCCATACGGTTCGGTTGATGTCAGTCGTCGAATCGATCGCCTTCACCCTCTTCGATATCCGCCTCATCGGCGACCCGGTAGGGCTGCGCGTCCCCGGCCGGGGTGGCGCCGACTCGGATCCGGGCCACGTCGGCATCCGCCGCGCGGGCGCGGGCCAGCAGTTCCTCCATCCGGTGCGCGGCATCGGGAACGGTGTCGCGCACAAAAGCCAGGGTGGGGGTGAACTTCACCCCGGTGCCGGCCCCGACCTTGGAGCGCAACACGCCCTTAGCGCTCTCCAGTGCCGCGGACACGCCGGCATAGTCGGGTTCGTCGGTCAACGAACGGCCGATCACGGTGTAGTACAGCGTGGCGTCATGCAGGTCGCCGGTCACCTTCGCGTCGGTGATCGTGACCCCGGCCAGCCGCGGATCCTTGATCTCGTATTCGATCGCCGAGGCGACAATGGTCGAGATCCGCTTGGCCAGACGCTTCGCCCGAGCGGGATCGGCCACTTTAGATTACCTTCTTCACTGCCGACGCTGCCTTCTTCACTTCGTTCATCAGGCGATTCACCAGGCGGTAGCCCTAGACCCGCGCCTTCTCGACCAGTTCGTAGGTCTCGATGATGTCGCCCTCTTTGATATCGGCGTAGGTCACCGTGAGACCGCACTCGAAACCCTCACGGACTTCGGTTGCGTCGTCCTTCTCGCGCTTGAGCGACGAGATGGTGAGGTTCTCGGCGACCACGACGTTGTCACGCAACAGTCGGGCCTTGGCATTGCGGCGCATGATGCCCGACTGAACCAGGCAGCCGGCGATGTTGCCCACCTTCGAGGACCGGAAGATTGCCCGGATCTCCGCCCGGCCCAGGTCGCGCTCCTCGTAGATCGGTTTGAGCATGCCCTTGAGGGCCTTCTCGATCTCGTCGATCGCTTGGTAGATCACCGAGTAGTACCGGATCTCCACCCCCTCGCGGTTGGCCAACTCGGTGGCCTTGCCTTCAGCGCGGACGTTGAAGCCGATGATGATCGCGTCCGAGGCCGAGGCAAGGTTGACGTTGGTTTCGGTGATGCCACCGACGCCGCGGTCGATGACCCGCAACTCCACCTCGTCGTCGATCGCGATACCCAGCAGAGCCTCCTCCAGAGCTTCGACTGTGCCGGAGTTGTCGCCTTTGAGGATCAGATTGAGCTGGCTGGTCTCCTTCAGTGCCGACTCCAGGTCCTCCAGGCTGATCCGCTTGCGTGACCGCGCAGCCAGCGCGTTGCGCTTGCGCGCGCTACGCCGGTCGGCGATCTGGCGGGCGGTGCGATCCTCGTCGACGACAAGCAGGTTGTCACCGGCACCCGGAACCGAGGTGAACCCGATAACCTGCACCGGCCGCGACGGCATCGCCTCCTCGATGTCCTCGCCGTGCTCGTCGACCATGCGGCGGACGCGACCGTAGGCATCGCCGGCGACGATGGAGTCACCGACCCGCAGCGTGCCGCGCTGGATCAGCACGGTCGCCACCGGGCCGCGTCCGCGATCCAGGTGCGCCTCGATCGCCACGCCCTGGGCCTCCATATTCGGATTGGCCCGCAGATCCAGTGCCGCGTCGGCGGTGAGCAGCACCGCCTCCTCGAGGGCCTGGATATTGGTGCCGGCCTTCGCCGAGATGTCGACGAACATGGTGTCGCCACCGAAGTCCTCGGCCACCAGACCGTACTCGGTCAGCTGCGACCGGATCCGCTGTGGATCCGCGCCTTCCTTGTCGATCTTGTTGACGGCCACCACGATCGGCACGTCGGCGGCTTGGGCATGGTTAATCGCCTCCACCGTCTGCGGCATGACGCCGTCGTCGGCGGCCACCACCAAAATCGCGATGTCGGTGGCCTTCGCACCGCGGGCACGCATGGCGGTGAACGCCTCATGGCCCGGGGTGTCGATGAAGGTGATCAGCCGCTCGTTGCCGTCGTGGACGACGGCAACCTGGTAGGCGCCGATGTGCTGGGTGATACCGCCGGCCTCGCCCTCGCGGACGTTGGCCCGACGGATGGTGTCCAGCAGGCGAGTCTTGCCGTGATCGACGTGGCCCATCACGGTGACCACCGGCGGACGGATCACCAGATCATCCTCACCGCCGGAGTCCTCGCCATAGGTGAGGTCGAAGCTCTCCAGCAGTTCGCGATCCTCATCCTCGGGCGAGACGACCTGAACGACGTAGTTCATTTCGCCGCCGAGCAGTTCCAGGGTCTCGTCCCCGACCGACTGCGTGGCGGTCACCATCTCGCCGAGGTTGAACAGCGCCTGCACCAGAGCAGCCGGGTTGGCGTCGATCTTCTCAGCGAAATCGCTCAACGAGGCGCCGCGGGCCAACCGGATGGTCTCGCCGTTGCCGTGCGGCAACCGGATGCCCCCGACCACCGGCGCCTGCATGTTCTCGTACTCGGCGCGTTTGGCCCGCTTTGACTTGCGGCCACGCCGGACGGCGCCGCCGGGGCGACCGAATGCACCTGCCGCGCCACCGCGCTGTCCGGGTCGGCCACCACCGCCACCGCCGCCACCGGGACCACCGCCACCGCCGGGACGGCCACGGAAACCCGCACCCGCCGGTGCGGCACCACCGGCACCACCGGCGCCACCGCCGCCGGGACCGCCGGTGCGGTAGTTACCGCCGCCGCCGCCGGGACGTGCGCCCTGCCCGGGGCCGGGACGCGCGCCGGGGCCACCGGGACGCGGAGCGCCCGGGCGAGCCGGGCGGGCACCCATGGCGCCGCCGGGCCGGGGCGGCATGCTGCCGGGACTGGCGCCGCCGGGACGCGGCGGCATTCCGCCTGGTGCCGGCCTCGCACCCGGCGGGACACCGGGTTGGGGGCGTGGAATCGCACGCTCGACAGGCTGCACCGAGGAGAACGGGTTGTTGCCGACGCGACGCGGACGTGGACCGCCGGGCTTGGGTGCTGCCGGGCCGGGAAGCACGCCGGATTCGGCGACCGGTGGCGCCGGTGCAACGGCGGGCGTAGGCGGAGCCACCGGCGCGGCCGGGATCGGCGCTGCCGGTGTGGCCGCTGGTGCGGCGGGCGGGGGCGCGACTTCGGTTGCGGCCACCTTGGTCGGCGCGGCCTTTTTCGCGGGCGCAGCGGCGGGCTTTGACCCACCGAGCGCTTCGCGGAGACGGCGCGCAACGGGCGCTTCCACTGTCGACGACGCGGATTTAACGAACTCGCCCAGTTCGCTCAGCCGAGCGAGGACTTCCTTGCTGGTAACACCGAGTTCCTTCGCCAACTCGTGTACGCGGGCCTTGCCTGCCACTACATCTCCATCTCTAGAGGCGTGGGGGGCCGCGCCTCGGGTTTAGCTACGACGCATGGTCATCGCCGGGTCTTCACGGTGTGCTCATGTCTTTCCAATACCTGTTTCTCTTGCCAGCGAGCATCGAGAAATGCTCGTCCAACGCGGATGTGTCCGGTGAACCGGTGATCCGCAGCGCTCGAACGAAGGCCCGCCGCCGGATCGCTGCCTCGAGGCACCGATCAACGGGGTGCAACCATGCTCCCCGGCCCGGGCGGGAACCTGCTGTGTCGACGGTGACGGCGGATTGACCGTTTCCCGTCGATACGGCCACCACACGGAGCAGTTCGACAGCCAACTCTCGCTTCCGGCAACCGATACACGTCCGCACCGGACCTCCGGTGGGCGTCTCAGCGGCCGGATTCTCGCGCTGGATCACGACTTACTCTACCGTCACCGCAGCTGAAGTCAGAACCGCGCCCATCCGGCGGTGCCCGAGGGCCGTCCGAGGACCCGGTTGACCCGGCAGCCAGGGCGGACCTGGCACGCTGTTCACCATGGCACTTCCCGCGATTGTGCCGATGCCGCCGGTGGCCAGCGGTGTCGGGCTGCCCTGGGATACCGCGGTCGCCGACCCGATTTCCGCGCTGGCCGCCGCGCGGGCCGAACTCGGTGACACCTTCGTCGTGGACAGCGGCGAGGACCGCTACCTCTTCACCTTCTCGGCACGTGGCGTCGAATCCTTTTACGCCCTACCCGAGGAGGTGGCGAGCAAGGGACTGGCCGATTTCCGGATGCTGCGCCGCAAGCTGCCCGATGAGATGTTCGTGGGCCGCCGCACATTGCCGTCGGGGTTATTCCGGCGCGATGACGTCGCCGCCTATCTGGCCAATCTGTCTGGCGCGCTGGACGTCGCCGAGCGCGAGCTCGCAGATCAGGGCAGCACCGAGGTGTTCGTGCTGACCCGTCGGCTCGCGCACCGGATGGGTCTGGCGTCCTGGGCCGGACCGGACTGCGCCGACGGCCCCCGCTTCGAACGCCTCGTGGCTGCACTGGACGATCTCGACGGCTCCGAGGCGTTCGTCCACCCCGACGCAATGGCCACGGTGGCCGCGACCGGCAAAGCCGCCGAGTGCGCGGCACTCGAGGAGATCGTCGAAGTGATCGGCGAGGTGATCGACACCCCGGCCGACAATCCGTTATTCGCCCGCATCGCGAACGAATGGGCCGCATCCCCCGGCGCTGAACGCCGCCGGGGCGTGGCGCTCGACGTCGCGCTGATCCATATCGCGTCGATGTCGAATCTGGCGGCCGCACTCGGATGGGTGCTCGTCGACCTGATCGGACATCCCGCCGAACGCATCCGGGTGGGGGCCGGCGACGTGGCGTTGGCCGAGCAGTGCGCGCTGGAATCAACCCGACTCGCTCAGCGCTCGATTATGCCGCGCTACGTTCTGGCCGAGTTCCAGTTCGCCGTTGAGGACGTGACGTATTCGGTGGCGCCGGGCACCACCATCGCCACGCTGCTGCCGCTGACCAACACCAGCGCCGGACCGGGACTGGAGCACTGGGATCCGCGTCGCTGGAACCGGCACCGTCTCGTCGAGCCCGCCGATCTGGCGTCGGTGCAGTTGGTCACCGCGTTCGGCCACGGCAGGCACAGTTGCCCGGCGCAACCGTTCTCATTGGCCGCAATGGCGATGACCGCACACCGCCTCTTCGGCGCCTACGAGCTGATGCCGGATTGGGAGTCCCAGCCGGTGCCGCTTCCGGTGCAGATCGGGGGCATCGCCCGAGCCGCGGGAGCCACTCCGGTCAGCTACCGCCGTCGCTGACGGTCGCCTCCGACGCCGGGGCGTCACTGCGGATATCGATCCGCCAGCCGGTCAACCGGGCGGCCAACCGGGCGTTCTGACCCTCCTTGCCGATGGCCAGCGAGAGCTGGAAATCCGGCACCGTCACCCGGGCGGACCGGGTGGCCGCGTCGACCACCTCGACCGACACCACCTTCGACGGTGACAACGCGTTGCCCACGAACCGGGCCGCGTCCTCATCAAAGTCGATGATGTCGATCTTCTCCCCGGACAGCTCGCTCATGACGTTGCGCACCCGTTGACCCATCGGGCCGATGCACGCCCCCTTGGCATTGAGTCCGGCCACCTTGGATCGCACCGCGATCTTGGAACGGTGCCCGGCCTCGCGGGCCACCGCCACGATCTCCACCGATCCGTCGGCGATCTCGGGAACCTCCAGCGAGAACAGCTTGCGCACCAGGTTGGGGTGTGTCCGGGATAGTTCGATACGGGGCTCGCGAGTTCCGCGGGTCACACCGACGACGTAGCAGCGCAGCCGCTGACCGTGTTCGTAGCTTTCTCCCGGGACCTGTTCTGCGGCGCGGATCATGCCGTCGGAGCCCTTGGTCTCGCTGCCGATCCGCACCACGATGTTGCCGCGGGCGTTTTCGCGCCCGTCCTTCTGCACCATCCCGGCGACGATGTCACCCTCGCGGGCGGAGAACTCGCCGTAGACCCGTTCGTTCTCGGCGTCACGGAAACGCTGCAGCATGACCTGGCGAGCGGTGGTCGCCGCGACCCGGCCGAAACCCTCCGGGGTGTCGTCCCATTCCCTGACCATGGCGCCGTCGTCGCCGGTCTCGACGGCGATCACCTGAACCTCACCGCTCTTGCGGTCGATCTCGATCCGGGCGTCGGGGTGATGCCCCTCGGTGTGCCGGTAGGCGGTCAGCAGCGCCGTTTTGATGGTGGCCAGCAACTCGTCGACCGAGATACCCCGGTCAACCTCGATCGCGTGCAGTGCGGTGACATCGATGTTCATGCCTCGGCCTCCGTTTCGTGAGTTCCAGCAAGTTCGAGCTCGCGCGCACTGGGCCTGGAGAACTCAACCTCGACAGTGGCTTTCCGGATTTCGGTCAGCGGGATGCGGCGAATGGTCCAGTTTCCGGCGGTCCGGACCACCAGATCCACGACACCGCCCTCGGTCGACCCCAGCCGACCGGTGACTGACCGGCCGTCGGCCAGTTCGACCTCGACCTTGCGACCGCGGGCGCGGCGAAAGTGCTTCTCGTCGGTCAGCGGGCGCTCGACGCCGGGCGAGCTGACCTCGAGGTCGTAGGGAAGGTCGCCGGTGTCGACGGTGTCGAGCACGTCCGAGGCCGCCCTGGACAAGGCGGCAACGGCATCAAGATCCAGGGGGCGCTCTCCGTCGGCGATCACCCGGATGCGGGGCGGGCGGGTCCCGGCGTCGATCGAGACATCCTCGATCTCGTATCCGGCGCGCAGGAACTCACCACTGAGTAGCTCGATCACCCGCTCTGGCGAGGGCAATCCCGCGGACCGTTCAGTCACGACGAGCTCCTCATCTTGAGTTGTGGTGACACCGCCGTCTCAGCTCGAGCGACACGGTCCCCTCACGATACGCCTGCGATCCCGACCGTGATGGCAGGATGAACCCGTGCCCAGGCCTGATCCCCGCCACGATCTCCAGGGGGGTTACGGGCCGATGCTCAGCCGGCGCAGGGCGCTCACCAGCGGCGGTCGCGGCCTGCTGGCGCTGGCGCTGGTCGGCACTGCCACCGCGGCCTGCGGCGCCGGCGCACCCGAGGAGCCCGACCCCCTCGAAGCCGTGTTGGCCGCGGCGCGCGCCGACAGCGAACTGGCGACAGCGGCGGCCCGCGCGGCCGCTCCGAACATGGTTCCCGCGCTGCTCGTGGTCGCCGCGGAACGCGCACGCCATGCGACCGCACTGGTCGAGGAGTTGGCCCGGGCGGCCGGCACACCGACACCGACGTCCGTCGCTGAGACGACCTCAGCGAGCGCGCAGGCCGCGGCGGCGTCGGCCACCCGTGCCGCCGTGATCAGTGCGCTGCGGAAATCGGCTGACAGTGCGGCGGCTCTGGCACCGACGATGTCGGGCTACCGGGCGGGCCTACTCGGCTCCATCGCCGCGGCCTGTGCGGCATCCGCGACGGTGGCGCTAACGCCCGGAGGACGACTGCGATGACGACACCCGAGCAACCGGACCCGGACCGGCCGACGGCCGCCGACCAGGGGGCACTGTTCGACGCCATCGGCACCGAGCACGCCGCGATCTACGGCTACGGCATGGTCTCGGCGCACAGCCTGCCCATTCGCAACGACCTCGTCTCCGCAGTGCTGGCCGAGCACCGCGACCGGCGTGAGGCGGCGGTGGCGATGCTGACCGAACGCTCAGTGAAGGTGCCGTTGCCCGCAGCCGGCTACCGGTTGCCGCTCCTGGTGGATTCGCCGACCAATGCCGCTCGGCTCGCGATCCGATTGGAAGAGGACTGCGCGGTGGCCTGGCGGGCGGTGCTGGAGCAGGCAAGCTCCGAGCAGGACCGGGTATTCGGCCTGACGGCGCTGACCCAGTGCGCGGTGGCCGCCGCGCGCTGGCGTCAGGTGTTGGGTGCCTGGCCGGTCACGACGGCCTTCCCCGGCGGCAGCGAATAGCCCGGGCCCACCGCCGACCGTAACGCCAGCGCGACGGTCGCCGCCGAACGTCGCGCTGGCGTCAGACTCGCGGTCAGACGTCGGCCAACACTGCAGCGACATCGGCGGCGGCCGTGCCGACGGCGACCTCGCGGGCCTCGCCGGTGAATCGGTTGCGCAATTCCACGGTGCCGTCCGCCCAACCCCGGCCCACCACCACGATCCACGGCATGCCGAGCAGTTCGGCGTCCTTGAATTTCACCCCGGGTGAGGCGGTCCGGTCATCGAGCAGCACCTCGAAGCCCAGTCGATCCAGTTCGGCGGCGAGTTCTTCGGCGCCGGCGCGCGCCTCGGCATCTTTGTTGGCGATCACGACGTGCACGTCGAACGGCGACACCGCTGACGGCCACCGCAGTCCGAATGCGTCGTGCTGCTGCTCGGCGATCACCGCCACCAGCCGAGACACCCCGATGCCGTAGGAGCCCATGGTCAACCGCACCGGTTTGCCATCCTCACCGAGAACGTCGACGGTGAACGCGTCGGTGTACTTGCGGCCCAACTGGAAGATGTGGCCGATCTCGATGCCACGCGCACTCACCAGTGGGCCGGCGCCATCCGGAGAAGGGTCGCCGTCGCGCACCTCGGCGGCTTCGATGACGCCGTCCGCGACGAAGTCCCGTCCGGCCACCAGGCCGACCACATGCCTGCCTGGTTCGTCGGCCCCGGTGATCCACGCCGTGCCGTTGGCGACCCGCGGGTCTACCAGATAGCGAACACCGTTGTCCAGCAATGCCTTCGGGCCGATATAGCCCTTCTTCAGAAACGGTTGCTTGGCGAAATCAGCGTCGTCGAGCATGGCGTATTCGGCCGGATCGAGTGCGGCGCCGAGGCGCTTGTCGTCGACCTCGCGATCACCGGGCAATCCGATGCCCAGCAGTTCCCACTCGCCGCCCGGTACGCGGACCTTGAGCAGCACATTCTTGAGTGTGTCGGCGGCGGTAATGGTGCGGCCCAACCCGGCGGTGTTCGCCCAATCGACCAGGGTGGCGATGGTCGGGGTGTCGCCGGTGTCGTGTATCTGCGGCGCCGCCAGACCGTCGAACGGTATCGGTTCGGGTATCGCGGTGGTGACGGCCTCGACATTGGCGGCGTAGCCGGACTGCAGGCAGCGCACGAAGGTGTCTTCACCGATCTCGCTCTCCGCCAAGAACTCCTCAGACGCGCTTCCGCCCATCGCGCCCGAGACCGCCGAGACGACGACGTAGCGAATACCCATGCGCGCGAACATCTTCTGATAGGCCTCGCGGTGGGCGAGATACACCGTCCGCAACCCGTCGTCGTGGACGTCGAACGAGTAGGAGTCCTTCATGATGAACTCCCGGCCGCGCAGAATGCCGGCCCGCGGCCGGGCCTCGTCGCGGTACTTGGTTTGGATCTGGAACAACAGCACCGGAAAGTCCTTGTAGGAGCTGTACTCCCCCTTGACCGTCAGGGTGAAAAGCTCCTCGTGGGTCGGCCCGAGCAGATAGTCGTTGTCCCGACGGTCCTTGAGCCGGAACACCCCGTCGCCGTACTCGGTCCAGCGGTTGGTGGTCTCGTACGGCGCGCGCGGGAGCAGCGCGGGGAACAGGATCTCCTGGCCGCCGATCGCGATCATCTCCTCGCGGACGATGTTCTCGATCTTGCGCAGCACCCGCAGCCCCAGCGGCAGCCAGCTGTAAAGGCCCGGCCCGATCGGACGCACGTAGCCGGCCCGGATCAGCAGCTTGTGGCTGGGCACTTCGGCGTCGGCGGGATCGTCACGCAGGGTTCGCAGGAACAGTTCGGACATCCGGGTGATCACAGCGGCCAAGCCTAACCACCGGTCTCGGCCACCCGACTGGCAGCCGAACCAACCCCGTCGGCCCCGGCTAGATTTCGCCGGCCTCGACCGCCTCGCGGGTGTGCTGGGCGGCGGCGATCTGCCGCGCGGAGAACCTGATGAAAAAAGCGCTGATACCGACCAGGATGGCCACCGCGGCGATCCACAGCAGCGAGTAGGTGTAGCCGGCGTCGAGTGCGTCGAGCTGGGCCGGGGTCATGTCGGCCACCGGACCGGTGGTGCCGCCGAGATAAAGGGTGCGCGAGACCTGTACCGCCTGAATGACCACGAGCACCACGGGTCCACCGAGGTTCTGCACCATCAGGGTGATGGCACTGACCGGGCCGATCTCGCTGGGGCCGACCTCGGCGACCGCGCACAGCGGCAGGATCACCGAGATGACGCCGATACCGAACCCACCGATCAGGATCGGCAAGAGGAGATCGGGAAAGTACGGGATGGTGCGGGTCAGAGTGGATCCAAAGAGCATGGAGCCCAGGACGAAGATGCCGCCGCCGATGATGAGCCAGCGCGGCGCGAAGTGCGGTGCCAGTCGCGCGGTGATCAGGTTGCCGAGGCCGAGTGCCAACGCGAACGGGATGAACGCGATGCCCGCGTGCAGCGCCGAGTAACCCAAAACATCCTGGACGTAGAGCCCGATCATCACGGTCAGCGTCAGTAGCACGCCGCCGGCAAGGAACAGCGAGATGAAGGTCATGACGCGGTTGCGGTCGGCGAACAGCGATAGCGGAACCAGCGGGTTGTCTGCGCGGCGCTCGACGAACAGGAACCCGACACCGAGCAGTGCTGCGGCCACTCCGGCGCCGATCACCGGCGGGTCCGTCCAGCCGCGCTGCGGGCCCTGGGTGAAGACCAGCACCGCCGCGGCGCAGGCCAGCGTCGCCACCAAGGCTCCGGTGATGTCGAGTTTCAGGCGCTCGTGACGGGTTTCTTCGAGTCGGGTCAGCGCAATCCAGATGATCAGCGCACCGATCGGCAGGTTGATCAGGAAGGCCAGCCGCCACGAGATGACGGTCAGTGCTCCGCCGAGCACCAGACCGAGCACCGACCCGATGCCCTGCATGCCGGCCGACATCGCCATCGCGCGGTTGCGGGCGTGGCCGACGGCATAGGTGGTGGCGATCAGTGCCAGGCCGGTCGGCGCCGCGACGGCCGCCCCGATGCCCTGCACAGCCCGCGCGGCGATCAGGAGTGCACCGTCGGTCGCCAGCCCGCAGGCCATCGAGGCGATGGTGAACACGCCGACCCCGGAGATGAACGCCCGCTTATGCCCGATCGCGTCGCCGACCCGCCCGCCGAGCAGCAAAAGCCCGCCGAATGTCAGGACGTACGCGGTGATGACCCAACTCTTACCGGCATCAGAGAGGCCCAGTTCGTCCTGCATCCGGGGCAATGCGACGATCACGATGGTCCCGTCCAGGGTGGCCATCAATTGCATGCCCGTGATTGCGATGATCGCGATCCCCAGCACGCTGGAGGAAAGCGCTCTGGCCGGCGGTCCGGGAACGCTGAAACCAGCCATGGCCCCCTACCCTACCCAGGTCGGCGCTATCCGGGCCGGGTGCCGGGCGGGCGCTTAAATCTCGCCGGAGTCGATCGCTTCCTTGACTTCCTGCGCATGGGCGACCTGCTTTGCCGAGTAGCCGATGAACAACGCCACCCCGCCGACGATCACCGCTACTGCGGCCACCCACAGCAGACCGTAGGTGTAACCCTGGTCCAGGGCGTGCAGCTGTTCGGGATTCATGTTCTTGACCGGGCCGGTGGTGCCGCCCAGGTAAAGGGTGCGGGAGGTGATCACGGCCTGGATGACGGCCAGGACGACGGGGCCGCCCAGATTCTGCAGCATCAGTGCGATCGCCGACACGGGTCCGATCTGGTCGAACCCGACTCCGGCGATGGCCGACACCGTCAGCGGAACGACGATCATCCCGATGCCGAAGCCGCCGACGGTGATGGGAATCACCAGATTGGGGAAGTACGGGATGTCGGCGCTGAGGGTCGAGCCGTAGATCATCGCGCCGAGGACCAGCACACCGCCGGCGATGACGAGCACCCGTGGCGGGAAGTGCGACACCAGTTGCGACGAGACAGCCAAGCCGACGCCGAGGGCGATGACGAACGGGATGAATCCGATACCGGCTCGCAGCGCGCTGTAGCCCATGATGTCCTGGACGTACAGGCCGATCAGAACGGTCAGGGTGAACATCACCCCGCCGGCCAGGAAGATCGCGGCAAAGGTGGCCAGCCGGTTGCGGTCGCGGAAAAGCTCGAACGGCACCACCGGGTTGATCGCGCTGCGTTCCACGACGACGAAGGCCGCGAAGGCCAGCACGGCCGCCCCGCCGGCCAGCAGCGTCATGGGCGCTAACCAGCCATTCTCCGGCCCCTGGGTGAAGCCGAACACCGCAGCCGTGCAGCCGATCGTCGCCAGCAGGGCACCGGCCGCATCGAGTTTCATCCGCTCCCGGTGGGTCTCGCGCAGGTTGTGATACGCCAGGTAAATCATCAGGATGCCGATCGGCACGTTGACCAGGAAGGCCAGCCGCCAGGACACCTCGGTGAGCGCACCACCGACGACCAAGCCCAGCACCGAGCCGATTCCGGTCATGGCGGCGAACACCGCAGTGGCGGCATTGCGTGCCGGGCCTTTGGGGAATGTGGTGGCGACCAGCGCCAGCCCGGTGGGTGCGGCGATCGCCGCGCCGACGCCCTGGAGCAGCCGCGCGACCACCAACGTCGTTTCATCCCAGGCGATTCCGCACAGCACCGAGGCGATGGTGAATAGTGCGACGCCGACGATGAAGGTCCGCTTACGACCGATGGTGTCGCCGAGTCGCCCGCCGAGCAGCATCAGGCCGCCGAACGTCAGCACATAGGCGGTGATCACCCAACTGCGGCCGGCATCGGACAGGCCCAGCTCGTCCTGGATCTTCGGCAGCGCGACGATGGCCACGGTGGAGTCCATGGTGGCCAGCAGTTGCATACCGCCGATCGCGGCAATGGCGGAGATGAAGCGCCGTGAGGGCAGCCAGCCCGGAATCCGCGTCGCCGCTGCGGAGTGCGGCTGCGCATCTCGCCGTCCCGGACCCAACAGCGGCGCAGGCCCGTCCTGATGGCCGGCCGCGCGGCTGGCCCGTGGCAAGGGCGTGGCGCGCTGCGCGTCATCGAGAGCAGTCATAGCGCCCTACCCTACAGTAATATTAAGAAGACTTTAAAGTCTCGAGTCCGGCCACGGGCCCGATCACGATGATCGCGGGTGGCCGAATGCCCTGGTCGCGGATTTGTTCGGCCACGTCGGCCAGCGTCGTCCGCAGCACCCGTTCGCCGGCCGTGGTGCCCTGCTGGACCACCAGGACCGGCGTCTCGGCTGGTCGGCCGCCTTTCCGCAGGATCTCGGCGAACAACGCGATGCGCTCGACGGCCATCATCAGCACCAGCGTCCCGGTCAACTGCGCGAGGGCATTCCAATTCACTAACGATTCCGGGTGCTCCGGTGACAAATGCCCGCTGACCACGACGAACTCGTGATTCACCGCCCGGTGGGTGACCGGGACGCCCGCCATTGCCGGAACCGCGATCGCGCTGGTGACGCCGGGTACCACTGTGACCGGGATCCCAGCGGCGGCGCAGGCGAGAACTTCCTCATAGCCGCGCGCGAACACGAACGGATCACCGCCTTTGAGACGCACCACGAACTTTCCCGCCCGGGCCCGGTCGATCAGAACGTCATTGATGGATTCCTGCGCCATGGCGCGACCGTAGGGAATCTTGGCCGCGTCGATGATCTCGACGTACGGCGGGAGTTCGGCCAGCAGTTCCGGCGGAGCGAGTCGGTCGGTGACCACGACGTCGGCCGAAGCCAGCAGCCGCCGTCCGCGCACCGTGATCAACTCCGGGTCGCCAGGTCCACCACCAACGAGCGCAACCCCGCCGGGCACCACATCCGAAGCGGTGGCGGCGACGAGGCCCGGTTCGATGCGACCCTGGGCGAACGCCTCCCGGATGGCTGAGCGCACCGCCGCCGAGCGCCGGTGCTCGCCGCCGGCCAGCACCCCGACCATCAGTCCCTCATAGTCGAAGGAGGCCGGGGTGACCGCGGTGCCGTCGCGGCCGGCATCGGCGCGGACGCAGAAAATGCGTCGGCTCTCGGCCTCGGCCACCACCGCGGCGTTCACCTCTGGGTCGTCGGTGGCGGCGACGGCGTACCAGGCGCCGTCGAGGTCGCCGCCGCGGTAGTCCCGCAGGATCAGGGTGATACCCGGCCGCTGAAGAGCTAGGGCTTCCACCGCCGGGGTGGCCGCCCTGGCGATGACGTGGACGTCGGCACCATGCGAGATGAGAACCGGCACCCGGCGCTGCGCCACCGTGCCGCCGCCGATCATGACGACCTTCTTGCCGGCCAAGCGCAGGCCGACCAGGTAGGCGTTCTCGCTCACCTGACGAGCCTAATGAACCTCGCGAGCCTCATGAACCCCGAGGAGCCTCATGAACCCTAAGGAGCCTCATGAACCCTCAGGCGCCTCATAAACCCTGCCGTGGTGACCCGCAGCATGCTCGACGAACCGCCGGACGGCGTGCGGCTGGGCCGCGGGATGGGTATGCAGATAGGAAGCATGCACCCCGGCGGCGACCGCGCCATCGCCGGCCGGGTGATCGCCGGGTCGGCGCATGAGCCAGGCCGACTGCACCGGGGTGTCGAATTGCACTGTGGTGCGGTGAAACTCGTGGCCGGTCGCCCGCTGGCCCTCGGTATACAACGCCGAATCGGCCGCTGCGACGGCGTCGCGGTAGCCCAGGGTGAGCCGCGGAGTGAAGGTCGCCGAACCGGACAGCACTCCACACATCGGATGCCCGTCGAGGTCGGACATCAAGTACGTGAGCCCGCCGCATTCGGCGTGCACCGGGCCGCGGGCGGCGAATTCGCGGATCTGGTCGCGCAGTGCGACGTTGCCGGAGAGTTCTTCGCGGTACTGCTCGGGGAATCCGCCCGGCAGCACCAGTGCCGCGGTGCGCTCCGGAAGCGTGTCGGTGATCGGATCGAAGGCCACCACCTCCGCGCCGGCCGCCTGCAGCAGTTCGTCGTACTCGGCGTAGCCGAAGGTGAAGGCCTTACCGGCGGCAACCGCCACCCTAGGGCGACCCGTGACCGGCTCCCCCGCCGCACTCTGTGGCGACCACACCGGACCCGCCACCTCAGATCCGGCCAGTGCGACGACCGCGGTCAGGTCGACGTGCCGGGCGACGAGCTCGGTCATCGCTGCCACCGCGTCACCCGCCGCGTCCCCGTGTTCGGTGGCGGTCACCAACCCGAGATGACGTGACGGCACCGAAAGCTCGTCGTTGCGTGGCACCGCGCCGAGCACTGGGACACCGACGGTCTCGCAGGCTTGTCGCAGGACCGCCTCGTGACGCGCCGAACCCACCCGGTTGAGGATCACTCCTGCAATGCGCACTCCGCGCAGGTATGTCGAAAAGCCATGCAGCACAGCTGCAATGGTCTGACTCTGCCCGCGAACGTCGATAACAAGCACTACCGGGGCACCCAGCAGTTGGGCAACCTGTCCGGTGGAACCGCGTGCCGGAAAACCGAACTGCTCGTCGATGCGGCCGTCGAAAAGGCCCATCACACCTTCGATTACGGCGATATCGGCGCCCGCCGAACCATGGCGGTACAGCGGGCCGATCAGATCCTCGCCGACCAGAACCGGATCGAGGTTGCGGCCCGACCGTCCCGCCGCCAGGGCGTGGTAGCCGGGATCGATGAAGTCCGGTCCGACCTTGAACGGCGCGACCCGCCGGCCGCCGCGGCGCAGCGCCCCCATCAACCCCGTTGCGATGGTGGTCTTTCCGCTTCCCGACGACGGAGCGCCGATCACAACAGCGGGAGTGCTCGCCACGCCTACCACTCCAGGCCGCGCTGGCCCTTGCGGCCGGCATCCATCGGGTGGGCGATCTTGGTCATCTCAGTCACCAGATCGGCGACGTCGAGTAGTCGCGGCGGGGCATCGCGTCCGGTAATGACGACATGCTGCCGGCCCGGCCGGCCCAGCAACGTGTCGACCACCTCGTCGACGTCGACCCACCCCCACGCCAGTGGGTAGGTGAACTCATCAAGGACGTAGAAGTCGTGTTCCTGCGCGGCCAGGCGGCGCGAGATCTCCGCCCAGCCGGCGGCGGCGGTCGCGGCGTGATCGTCCTCGGCGCCCGGTTTCCTGACCCAGGACCAGCCGGCGCCCATCTTGTGCCACTGGACCGCACCACCGATTCCCTCGTCGTCGTGCAGGCGGCCGAGTCGTTCGAAAACAGTTTCCTCCCCGACCTTCCACTTGGCACTCTTGACGAACTGGAAGACCGCGATGTCCATGCCCGCGTTCCACGCGCGCAACGCCATTCCGAAGGCCGCGGTCGACTTCCCTTTGCCGACACCGGTGTGCACCGCGAGCACCGGGGCGTTACGTCGCTGTCTGGTGGTCAGTCCGTCATCGGGAACGGAAATCGGCTGGCCCTGCGGCATCGCGCGCCCCCTTCCCGGTGTGCACGCTCAGGCCGCCCGACGTACGGCCTGCGCCAGATGATCCGCGCGCAACTGCTCAAGGCGCAACACCGGCGCCCCAAGCTGGCTGGCAAGTTCGTTCGCCAGGCCCAACCGGACATAGGACCTCTCGCAGTCGACCACGACCGCGGCGGCCCCCTCTGCGGCGAACCGCCGTGCAGCCAGGCGACTGCGCCCCAACGGATCCGGGCCGCCGGTCGCGCGGCCATCGGTGAGTATCACCACCAGTGGCCGACGAGTGCGGTCGCGGGCCCGCTCGCGGATCACCACGTCGCGGGCGGCCAGCAGACCCTCGGCCAGTGGGGTGGTGCCGCCGGTGTCGAGTCGGTGCAACCGCCGGGATGCCGTATATGCCGATGCGGTCGGCGGCAACACCAGGCGAGCGCCGGTGGAACGGAACGTGATGACAGCGACCATGTCACGACGCTGGTAGGCGTCACGCAACAGCGACAGCGCCGCGCCGGTCACGGCGGCCATCCGGTCACGGGCGGCCATCGATCCGGAGGCGTCGACGACGAAGATCACCAGGTTGCCTTCCCGGCCGATGCGCGCGGCGCGCCGAATGTCCTCGGCCTCGGGGCGCAGTGGGCCCGCGTCGACACGACGGTTGGCGGCGGCGAGCAGCGTCGCGAACAGGTGCACACCGTGGCCCTGCTCCGGCGTCGCACTGGCGCCGATCATCGCGCCCACGGTGTTGCGGGCCGGTGAACGCCGACCGGCGTGGCCGTCGCCGACACCGGGGACCGTCAGCGCTCGGGTGCGGAATGCCGGGGACGGTGGTGCCGAAGGACGGGTCGGTGGCGACGAATTCGGTTGGCGGAGAGTGGTTTCCGCAGCGCCGTCAGCCGACTGTCCACCGCCCGGTGGATCGGGGTCGGGCTCCGATCCGTCATCGGCGGAGGCCGATAGGGATCCTTCATCGGCGGAGGCCGATAGGGATCCGTCATCGGCGGAGGCCGATAGGGATCCTTCGTCGGCGGTGGCCGATAGTGCTGCGTCGAGATCCCCCGGGTCGATTCCCGGGTCATCGAAGGGGTCGCGGCGACGCCGGTGTGGCAGTGCCAGTTCGGCGGCCACCCGGATGTCCTCTTCGCTGACGGAGTCGGCTCCACGCCAGGCGGCGTGCGCCACTGCGGTGCGGGCTACGACCAGATCCGCACGCATCCCGTCGACGTCGAAGGCCGCGCACAGCGCCGCGATCCGGTTCAGTTCCCGGTCGGACAACTCGACGTCATTCACCCTTGCGCGGGCGGCGGTGATCTTCTGCGCCAGGTCGCTGTCGTGCGCGGTGTATCGGGCGGCGAACCCGGCCGGGTCGGCCTCGTAGTCGAGGCGGCGGCGAATGACCGCACTGCGCACCGCAACCTCACGGGAGGCGTGCACGTCGACGGCAAGACCGAATCGGTCGAGGAGTTGCGGACGCAGTTCTCCCTCTTCGGGGTTCATGGTGCCGATCAGGACGAACCGTGACTCATGTGAGTGCGACACCCCATCACGTTCGATATGAACCCGACCCATCGCCGCGGCATCGAGCAGCACATCGACGAGATGGTCGGGCAGCAGGTTGACCTCGTCGACGTAGAGCACGCCGCCGTGAGCGCGGGAGAGCAGGCCGGGGGAAAACGCGTGCTCGCCGTCGCGCAGCACCTTCTGCAGATCCAGCGAACCCACGACGCGGTCCTCGGTGGCGCCGATCGGCAATTCCACCAACTTCGCGCCCGGATCCGCCTCGGTCAACACCGCGGCCAGGGCTCGAGCGGCGGTCGATTTGGCGGTGCCCTTCTCGCCGCGGATCAGCACGCCGCCGATCTCCGGGCGCACCGCGCACAACAGCAGCGCCAGTCGCAGCCGGTCATGGCCGACGAGGGCGCTGAACGGGTATCCCGGCTGAGTCACGAGTGTTGCATCCTGCGCATCGGAACGTGTGGAATGCCGTCCTCGAAGAACTCGTCGCCGTCCACCACAAAGCCGTGCCGGGCGTACATGTCGATCAGGTAGGTCTGGGCATTGAGCGCGCAGGGGTCTGCACCGACATCGGCCAGGGCGGCCTGCAGCAGGCGGGTCGCGTAGCCGTGGCCTCGGGCCGTCGCTCGGGTGCACACCCGGCCGATTCGAAACTGCCTGCGCCCGCCAGGGTTCCCTTCGATGGGAGCCTCATCGATCAAGCGCAGCGTCGCGATCACCTCGCCGGACTTTTCTTCCAGCCAGAAATGCCGGGTCTGGGCCATCAGGTCGGAGCCGTCGAGATCCGGATAGGGGCAGGCCTGCTCGACGACAAACACCTCGATGCGCAACATCAGCAGGTCATAGAGGATTGCCGCGTCGAGGTCGCGGCCGCAGCAACGGCGCAGCGCAACCGTCACATCGCTCCTTACGTCGCAACCCGCACCCGGTCGGTCACGGCAGTGGGGCTAGATTAACCCGGCTAAGGTTGGCCCGTGACGGCAGTGCAGGCCGAATGGACCGACGATGTCCTGCCCGGATACCGGCAGCACACCCTGGCGCTGGGCACCGATCCCGATGGCGAAGGCGAGTTGTTCGCCACCCTGGTCCGCACTTCCGACTCAATCCCGTCGTCGTCGGTGGTGCTTGCCGTGCACGGCTATACCGACTACTTCTTCAATACCGAACTGGCCGACCACTTCACCGCCCGGGGCTGGCGCTTCTACGGTCTGGATTCGCGCCGGTGCGGCCGCTCCTGGCGGGAGGGCCAGACTCCGCATTTCACCACCGACCTGACCCACTACGACCGCGAACTGGAGGGTGCGCTGGCGATCATCGGCGCGGAAAATCCCGCCGCCCGGGTCTTGGTGTACGGCCACTCCACCGGCGGGCTGGTGGTGTCACTGTGGCTGGACCGGGTGCGCAGCCGCGGCGACACCGCGGCACTGAAGATCGCGGGCCTGGTGCTCAACAGCCCGTTCCTGGACCTGAACGGGCCGGCGATCCTGCGGACCCGGGCCACCTCGACGGCGATCGGGGCGGCATCGCGGGTGCGCGCGACCCGGGTGGTGCGCGGGGCTGGTTCCGGCGGCTACGGGCTCACGCTGCATCGGGCCTACCACGGCGAGTTCGACTACAACCTGACGTGGAAGCCGATCGGCGGTTTCCCGATCACCGTCGGCTGGATTCACGCCATCCGACGCGGCCAGGCCCGCCTTCACCGGGGGCTTGACGTGGGGGTGCCTAATCTCGTGTTGCGCTCCGATCACAGCGTCGCCGAGACCGCCGAGACGCAACTCCTGCAGCGCGGGGACGCCGTGCTCGATGTCGCGCACATTGCCCGCTGGGCGGGCTGCCTGGGTAACCGAACCACCAGTGTTCCGGTGGTCGACGCCAAGCACGACGTGTTTTTGTCGCTGTCCGAACCTCGCGCCGCGGCCTACGCCGAATTGGATCGCTGGCTTGCACGGTTGCCTGCCTCCTAACCTCGGGTTTGCACCTGATCGGCGGCACTAAAGGTCATCAATTCGCGCACCGGCGGAACAAATCACCGGTGGTGCGCGACTATTACGCCGTGGACTGCAACATCGCCCGGGAAGCGCTATCGGCCCGGATCGACGGCGAGCGCGAGCCGATCCCCGCCGCCCGCGTCGATGAACACCTGAGCGGCTGCGAGCCGTGCCGTCAGTGGCGCGCCTCGGCGATCGAGCAGACCCAGATGCTTCGGCGTCTGGCGGGACGCGCGCAGGTCGCCGCCGTCGCCCCGGTCCCACCACCGCAGCCGCTCCGACCGGCGATCCGCCAACTGCAGTCCATTTCGTGGCGGCGATGGGCGTTGGCCGGGGTCGGGGTCATTCAGGTCGCGCTGGCCACCGCACAGGCCTTCGGCGCCCATCTCGGGGTTCCGCACGCGGCCATGGGCGGGCACCTGCTCAACGAATCGACCGCGTGGTCCATGGCACTGGGCGTGGTGATGGTGATCGCCGCGATCCGGCCCGCGGCGGCATCCGGTCTGGCGGGCGTCCTCGGGGCGTTCGTCGCCGTCCTCGGCGTGTACGTGATCAGGGACGCGGCGGCCGGCGCCGTCACCACCGATCGCATCCTGAGCCACCTGCCAGTTGTCGCCGCTGCGGTACTGGCGTTCCTGGTATGGCGCCGGGATCGCCCCGGCGACCCCCAACCACACTCCGACGCGCTGCCGGACTCCGCAGAAATCATATTGCCCGACAACGCCTCTCGGGGTCGCCGCCGCGGTCACCTGCATCCAACCGACGGTTCAGCAGCCTGACTTTCTTCCTCGTTCCCGGAACTAAATGGGATTCATAACGACCAATCATTCGTGAACCCGCCGAAGACCATGTGTTCTTCCAGTGGCACATGGGAATCCGCGAGCACATCGCGTCGGCGCCGCCGATGTTGATCGGTCGACGAAAGATGGCAATCCGAAGATGAACAACCGAAAACGTGGGACGGCACCGAGGGTTCTCGGCGCGCTGGCGGCGGCCGGGGCCCTCGGTCTCGCCGCGCCTGGGACGGTCGCCTCAGCCTGCCCCGAACATGACAATGCATCCGGCGCCGGTGGCCAGAGCAGCAGCGGTGCGGCGGCCAGTGCCGGTGGTGCCCAGAATGCCGGTGGTGCCCAGAATGCCGGTGGTGCCAACACCGCCGGCAGCGCGAACCGAACGAGCGCAAACGCTCAGAAGGCCAACAAGGCGACTTCCAAACCAGCCGCCGATGGGGGCCAGGACGCGCCGAACGCATGCTCCGGCAACTCGGGGCGCCTCGACTCAGGACCGTGCGGGACCGACTTCAACTGAGAACACCTTTCCGAACATTCGACCTACCAGGAGAACCCAAGTGACGAAATGCAGCAACCCGAACCATCGCCTCATGATCAGCGCAACCATCGCCGGAGGGGCCGCTCTGTCGGCACTGCTGGTGGTAGCGGCTCCCGGCGCCGGCCAGGCCCATGCCCACGGATACAGCACCCCGTCGGGGGATGCGGTCGGCCGGCCCGGACTGGATAATCCCGCGCCCGTCATGCGCCTCGCCCAGGCCATCGGAGACCACTTCTACAACCAGAACACCCCGCTCAACAAGGCATTCGACGACTCGCCGGTTGGCCAGAACTACCACACCATGTTTGGGTCCCCGGATTACGAGACTCCGACGCACGGGTCGAACGGCACTTTCAAGGGAGTTCTGAACATGCCGGGGGCACTCAAGGATGCCTACAACGGCGCCCAGGCCGCGGGAAGGGGACTGCCGGAGGAGGAGGACCTGCCCGGGACCGTGATTCGGGCCGTCAGCGGGGCACCCGATCCGACGCCGCATGAGACCTCCGGGGGCGGCTCCGAGGCCCCACACGCCGCGGCCTCGATTCCGACGAAATGCACGGCTGCCGTCATCCGGGCGACCCTGCGGGCACAGGGTTCCTGCTAGAGGGTCCCGACGACGACCGTGGCCCGGTCGCGATAGGACCGGGCCACGGTCGCACATCCTCAGAGCATGACGGCGAACATGATCGCCATTCCGGCGGCCATCGTCACCTGGCTCAGGATGCCGAATTGCTGACCGGTCGAACGGGTCGAACCGCCGAGGCGGGCGGTGATATAGCGGTAGATCCAAAAGACCGTGGCAATCGCGAAGCCGACGGTGCAGACCCAATTCAAGACGCCGACCCATTCCGGCGTCGCGGAGGCCGACGGACCGGCCGCCGAGTGACCCCCGTGGCCTGCGTGGCCGGTGTGCCCGGCATGACCGGCGTGCCCGGCCATATCCATCCCAGCCATGTCCATCCCGGCCGGCCCGGGTGCCCGCCGCAGTGCCAACCCACCCATCGCGGCATACATCCACGCCATCGCCAGCATCATCAGGGCGTGATAGGCACTGCCCCACCGCCGTGCGGAGTTGCGCACCGCGATCACCGCGAACCAGATCGCCGCGACCGCGAAAAACACCATCGGCGCCCTGGGTGGGAGTTCCGCGCCGCGCGGCCACGCCATCACCGCCATCGCCACCGCCATGATCACGTGCAGCGAGTTGCCGATGACGTTCGCACCCGAATGACGGTTCGCCACAATCGCCTGGACGTACACGCCGGCGCTGAAGACGAACAGCAGCGTGACGACCCATCGCAGGGTCATGTCCTGGATCATCTCGCCCCTCCGGTGGGCTCTGGACTGGTCACGGCTACTGGTCGGCTCCCACGGGAGGAAAGTTCCCGCCCGGGCCGTCCCGCATCTTAGGCGGCTTAGACTTAGCGTCCATGGCCCCGCCACGATCCGTCTTCCCCCGGTTGATGGTGGCGGGCCGGCTACTGCCGGCCGGATATGCCGTCCTGGCGGCCGCCGTCGCGGGGTACGCGCTCACTTTTCCCTCCGCCGTGCCTTCGACGGCCGTCGCTCATGCACTTGGGATTTTTACCGCCGCTGTTGCCGGTGCAGTGTGTCTGGGCGGCGTTGTGCGGATCCTCATCACTGCACGGCCGGACGATCGTGGCGTCATCGACGCCCCCGCATTCCGCGTTCACCGGGTAGTGGAACGGGTGTCCGTGGTGTGGTTCGTGACGGCGTTGGTCATGGTCGTCATTCAGGTCGCCGCCGACGCCGGGCTCTCACTGCCGCTGCTGTTCAGCGGCGACCGAATCGGCTCCATCGGCAACGCGGTGGGCGCCTCGGCGTACGCACGGGCATGGGTGATGGTCGCCATCTGCGCAGCGGTGACCATGGTGGCTCTGCGACTCACCCTGCGGTGGGATTGGCACGTGCCGCTGTTGATTCCGGCGATCATCGGCGTGGTGGCATTCCCGGTTAACGGCAATGCCAGTTACGGGCCCGACCATGATTACGCCACGAGTTCGGTCATTGTTTTCACGGTTGCGGTCTCGGTGTTCGCCGGAGTGAAGATCACATCAGCATTGGCCGGGGCAACCGGCGCAGTCGGTCAGGCCGAGCGCGTGACGACACTGGTTGCCGGAGTGGTGGCGCTGGTCTTCGGGGCGGTTTTGATGGTGCTCCTGGCTGGGCCGCCACTGGAATCCGGATACGGCCGGTTGGGGCTAGTGGCGGCGGCCGCGCTGCTCACCGGCCTGATCTTCGACTGGCGTGGGCGCGCGTCGGCGTTCAATGCCGTCACGGCGATGGCCGCACTGGCCGCGGTCTCGGCCATGACCGTCCAGATCGCACCCCGGCTACTCCCGTTCTGGTCGGCGGTGTGCTGTTACTACGACATTGCGACCAACACCCGCTTCCTGAGGACCGCCAGCGGTTCGACCGTTTCCCAACTCCTGCTGATTCTCGGCTATGAATTTCCCGGCGCACCGAGTCCCCTGCGGGTGCTGACGTTCTGGCGTTTCGATCCCTTCCTGAGTGTCGGCGGACTTCTGCTGGCCGCCCTTTACCTCGCTGGCGTAGTTCGACTGCGCCGCCGCGGCGACCGGTGGCCGGTTGGACGCACGGTGTCCTGGTTGGCCGGCTGCGCGGCCCTGGTGTTCGCGACCGGTTCGGGTGTCCGGGCCTACGGCTCAGCGATGTTCAGCATCCACATGATCGAGCACATGACGCTGAACATGTTCGTCCCGGTTCTCCTGGTTCTGGGGGCACCGGTGACGTTGGCGTTGCGAGCGTTGCCGAGCGCAGCACCCGGAGCGCCACCGGGTCTCCGGGAATGGATTGTGCGAGCGGTTCATTCGCCATTCACCGCTTTCCTGTCCAATCCGATCACGGCCTTCTTATTGTTCGTCGGGTCGCTCTACGCCGTGTACTTCTCACCGCTGTTCGACACCCTGGTGAGCTACCACTGGGGTCATGAGTTGATGAGCCTGCACTTCATGCTCACCGGCTACCTGTTCTACTGGGGCATCATCGGCATCGATCCGGGCCCGCGCCGCCTTCCGTTCATCGGCAGGCTCGCGTTGTTGTTCGCGACCATGCCCTTTCACGCATTTTTCGGTATCGCGATGATGACGAAGACAATTGCGGTCGGCGGCGACTACTACACCACCATGGCGCTACCCTGGGTATCCAGCCTCACTGACGACCAGCACCTCGGCGGCGCGATCGCCTGGGGAGCCAGTGAAGTGCCGGTGCTCATCGTCGCCATCGCACTGGTCGCGCAGTGGGCCCGGCAGGATCGTCGCGCCGGGGTTCGAGCCGACCGGCACGCCGACGCCGCCTACGGCGACGACGACCTCGAGGCCTATAACGCGATGCTGCGTGACCTGGCCCGCACTCGGCGCTGAATCCGCCCCCTGCCAGGACCGGTATCAACCGTCGGGACCGGCATCAATCGGCCGCGGGCTGCCAGCGCCGTTCGGGGCGGCCATATTTCCAGAATGCGAACGCGACGAGCCAGGTCACCGCGAACAGACCAACCACAACAAAGCCGACGTCGTCCAGGCTCAGCGCGCTCACCCATTCGGTGACCGGGTCGGACACACCGAAATCGTCGTGGGCCACGGAGAGGAGTTGGACGGTCCCGATCAGCGCAGCGACCGTAATCGACAGGCCGGTGACCGTCAGGTTGTAGTAGATCTTGCGGACCGGGTTCGCGAACGCCCAGTCGTAAGCCGCGGACATGAAGATTCCGTCGAGACTGTCCATGAGGCACATGCCCGCGGCGAACAACACCGGTAACGTCAGCACCGCGTACCACGGCATACCCGCCGCCGCCCCGGTTCCCGCCAGCGCGAGCAGGGCCACCTCGGTCGCGGTGTCGAATCCCAATCCGAAGATCGCCCCCACGGCGAACATCTGCCGCGGACGGTTGATCCGTGCCATGACCGGCCGCAGGATCCGCGCCAGCAGGCCACGGTTGTCGAGTTGATCCTCGAGTTCGCGTTCGTCGAAACGACCACCCCGCAGTGCCTTGAACACCCGCCAAATACCGATCAGCGCAACCACATTGACGATTGCAATCAGAAAGAGAAAACCACTCGACGCTAGGGTGCCGATGAGACCCAGTACGTGGCGGGCCGATGAGTCATCGTCCAGAAGCGCTCCGGCGACTCTCGCCGCGGCGATCACCAACAGGGCCAACACCACCACGATTGCAGCGTGTCCCAACGCGAAGAAGAATCCCACCGACTTGGGCCGGGCGTCATCGGCAGTCAATTTGCGGGTGACATTGTCGATGGCAGCGATGTGGTCGACATCAAAGGCATGTCGCAGACCCAGCACGTAAGCGCTCACCCCGAGACCGACCGAGAACACCTGCGCACCGACCGGGTAGTTCTCGGGAGCGATCAGAAATATCAGCAGACCGAATCCGACGGCGTGCAGCACCACGACCACACCGAGGATCGCGGAAACCTCAGCGAAGTCTCTCCGGGTCCATGAACTGACACCCTGCACGGCCATCTGACCTCCCCGTGAGGATTGCGCGTCCCCGTCGTGGCGACTTCGGCCGGGAGGGTCTGGCTACCAACCATGGGCTGGCACGACCCCGGGTGGACACAGTGGCGCGACCGCACCGGAATCTCACCGGTTTCCGCACCGTCCGAACTTCTCGACGACCATACCGCGCCCGGTCACCGCACGATCGTGTAGTCGCCCTCAGCGGCCAACGCGGCTTGGACCTCGGCCTCGTCCAGGTGACGATCGGCATCGATGCGCACCGTCGAGGGCTCCCCCACGCCGAGTTCCACCAGGACGGTGCTCACCCCGGGCAGTGTGTTCAGCGCACCGGTGACGTGGCCGACACAGTTCTGACAACTCAGTCCGGCGACGGTGAAGGTCTGGTACACGGCGATCAGCCTTTCGGTAGTGGGGCGGCGCCGAAATTGCGCAGGCGCAGACTGTTGGAGACCACGAAGAACGAGGAGAACGCCATCGCCGCTCCGGCAATCAGCGGGTTGAGCAGGCCCGCCGCGGCGATCGGGATGGCGGCCACGTTGTAGCCGAAGGCCCACGCCATGTTGACCCTGATGGTACGCATCGTCGCCCGGGCCAGGTCCAAGGCCAGGGGCACCGCCCCGAGGTCATCGCGAACCAGGATGATGTCGGCCGCGGCGATCGCCACGTCGGTGCCCCGCCCGATCGCCAGACCGAGGTCGGCGGCCACCAGGGCCGGTCCGTCGTTGATGCCGTCGCCGACCATGGCGACCACCCGACCGCGCTCC
>Ga0247834_1001982_pt1 | contig 32447 bp, 47 predicted proteins | sample LaCruzMarch2015__8_FD_187118 | JGI IMG/M metagenome (GOLD analysis project Ga0247834, IMG submission 187118) | Freshwater microbial communities from meromictic Lake La Cruz, Castile-La Mancha, Spain - LaCruzMarch2015_12m | ecosystem: Environmental > Aquatic > Freshwater > Lake | place: Spain... | reverse complement strand
TGAAAATCTACCACAATGGCTCCAACAAGGTGTCGTGACATGGAACAAGGGTAACGTAGAACTAGAGAACGGCTCTAAGGTTATTGCGGCCTCCACCAGTTCCTCAGCGATCCGAGGTGGTTCGTTTAACATTGTATTCTTGGACGAATTTGCTTTCGTACCAAATAATATTGCCAATGAGTTCTTTAACTCCGTTTATCCGGTAATCTCATCTGGTAAGTCCTCAAAGATTATCATTGTTTCCACACCAAATGGTATGAACCTATTCTATAAACTATGGATGGATTCAATTGAAGGTCGAAACAATTATAAAAACTTTCAAATTCATTGGTCAATGGTACCAGGTCGTGATGATATTTGGAAAGAAGAAACAATTCGTAACACCTCAGAACGGCAATTCTCACAGGAGTTTGAAACCGAATTCTTAGGTTCGTCCAACACCCTTATTTCTGGTTACAAACTACAACAATTGAGATATATCAATCCAATTGCCGACCACGATAAGATGAAAATCTATGAGAATCCGATCAAAGAAGGTACTGAACACAACTCAGACCACTTGTATTGTATTTGCGTGGATGTGTCTGAAGGTAAGAATTTGGACTCCTCGGCATTCTCGGTGATAGATATATCAACAACACCTTATAAACAAGTGGCTACCTACAATAGTTCTTCAATATCACCATTATTGTTTCCAACGGTAATATATAATGCAGCCAAACTGTACAATGATGCCTATGTATTGGTAGAAATCAATAACAATCCACAGGTGGCGGACATATTACACCAAGACCTTGAGTATGAAAACTTGTTAAAAGTGTTTACTGGTAACAAAAAACCACAACAATTATCTGCTGGTTTTGCCAGAGGTGTACAAATGGGACTTAAAATGTCACCACAGGTAAAACAAATTGGGTGTTCCAACTTAAAAACTTTGATTGAAGGTGATAAGTTATTAATTAATGACTTTGATACCTACTCAGAGTTAACCACTTTTGAACAATATAAGACCTCTTTTGCTGCAGCCGATGGTGCCAATGATGACAATGTAATGACTTTAGTTATTTTTGCTTGGGCTGCCACTCAAAAATACTTCAGAGAAATAGTTAACCATGATTTAAGAAAACAGATTCAATTGGAAAATATGAATCAGATTGATGAAGAGGTTCTACCTGAACCTATTATTGATGATGGTACAAAACCAGATTTTATGATTGAGGGTGGAGATTTATGGGAAGTTGCCAATGGAGGCGACACTTATGCAAATTATACTACCAAATGGTTCAAGGATCTATAAATCCTATGATTGATAAATATTGCTATGGTATCATAACTGCCAGATTAACATCATATTAAGGAGAATAAAATGGCGTTTCAAATCTCTCCAGGCGTAAATGTTTCCGAAATAGACTTAACTACAGTCGTTCCTTCGGTTCTAACTACGGCCGGTGCTTTTGTTGGACACTTTATGTGGGGCCCAGCAAAAGAAATTACTCTTGTCGATAATGAGGCAACTTTAAAACAAGTATTTGGTGCACCAACCGACACTACCGCTACAGATTTTTTTACTGCATCTAGTTTTTTATCTTACGGAAATAATTTAAGTGTTGTTCGAGCACTACAAGGTGGTGCAAATAACGCTACATCAAACACCGCTTGGCAAATTCCAAACGAAAACACATTTCAATTTACATATTTGAATATCAACAATGATAATTTTTACGGATCATTTATTGGTCGTTATCCAGGATCTTTAGGTAATTCGTTAGATGTTCATGTTTGTGCCAACACATCTTTATTTACCAGCTGGACGTATAAATCATATTTTACAAGCGCTCCAGGAACTTCTGATTATGCTTCATCTGTTGGCGGTTCGAATGATGAAGTGCATATTATTGTAGTTGATGCTGATGGTAAATTTACTGGAACTCAAGGAACAGTATTAGAAACTTATCCATTTGTATCAAAAGCGGTTGATGCTTCGATTAATGGATCCAGCAACTATTATAAAAATGTAATTTTTAACAACTCACGTTATATTTACGCTATTGATCCACCAAGTTATAGTTCAACATTTACAACTTGGGGTACAACAGCTGCAAATACAACTTTTGCAAATCTAACAACAAATCAACAAATTTCTTTAAGTGGTGGTAGTGATGCCGTTCCAACAAACGGAGATTTACAACTTGGATATGATTTGTTTGCTAATAAAGAAGATACCAATATTTCTTTAGTTATAACAGGAGAAGCAAATACAATAGTTCAACAATATGTAATTGATAATGTTGTTAACTCTCGTAAAGATTGTGTTGCTTTTATTTCACCTCCAACTTCAGCTGTTGATACTGTTAGTACCGATCAAGTTGATGGAATTACAACTTGGTTAACAGCCTTAAACCGTTCCAGTTCTTATGTTGTTGCTGATAGCGGTTACAAATACATGTATGACAAGTACAATAACAAGTATCGTTACATTCCATTAAATGGTGATGTGGCTGGTCTTTGTGTTAATACGGATACTGTTCGTGATCCTTGGTATTCTCCAGCAGGTTTAAACCGTGGCCAAGTTAAGAATGCAATAAAACTGGCATGGAATCCAAATAAAACTCAAAGGGATGCCATCTATTCAGTTGGTGTAAATCCTGTCGTTTCGTTCCCTGGCCAAGGTATTATTTTGTTTGGTGACAAAACACTACAATCTAAACCATCTGCGTTTGACCGTATTAATGTTCGTAGATTGTTTATTGTTTTAGAAAAAGCAATTGCAGAAGCAGCCAAGTATTCATTGTTTGAATTTAATGATGAATTTACTCGTTCACAATTTGTTGCATTGGTAACTCCATTTTTACGAGATGTACAAGGTCGCCGTGGTATTACAGACTTTAAAGTTGTTTGTGACACCACAAATAATACACCACAAGTAATTGATTCTAATCAATTTGTTGGTGACATTTACATCAAACCTGCTCGTTCAGTCAATTTCATCCAATTGAACTTTGTTGCTGTTGGAACTGGTGTTGACTTCACAACAGTTGTTGGTGCTGTCTAATAAATACTAAGAATAATAGGAGAAATTAAATGGCATTCAATGTAGCAGAATTTAGAGCAAATATGATTGGTGACGGTGCCCGTCCCAATCTATTTCGAGTTTCTTTAACATTTCCAACAATTGTGTCGAATGCTGTTCTTGCTGGCCAAAAAACATCGTTTATGGCCAAAACAGCACAGTTACCTGGTTCAACAATTAATAGCTTTCCATTGTATTATTTTGGACGTGAATTAAAGTTTGCTGGTAATAGAACATTTACAGATTGGACATTACAAATCATCAATGATGAAGATTTTTTAATCCGCAATACATTAGAGTCGTGGATGAACTCAATCAACAGTCATGTGTCAAACGTAAGAAATGCAGGTGCTGTAAATCCTGCAAACTATTCTGTTGACGCTGAGGTTACTCAATATGGTAAAGCCGGACAAGAATTGAAAAAATATAAATTTGTTGGTTTGTTTCCTGTAGATATAGCTCCAATTGATTTAGATTGGGGTTCAAATGATTCTATTGAAGAATATGCAACAACATTTGCATTTCAATATTGGGAATCAGATACTACTACTTAATATGTTTTTTATATGGGGTATTTTACCCCATTTATGTTTAATTGAATTGGAAAAGTAAATAATATGGCAGCTAATAAATTCTCTCTTTTTGGTTTCACAATCGCACGGGATAAAGCCGAGAGCGATCAGTCGGCGCAACAATCTTTTACGTCACCGGCTAATGAAGATGGTGCATTAACAATACAATCAGCCGCATACTATGGAACTTATGTTGATCTGGATGGTACAGCAAAAAATGAAGTAGAATTAATTTCTCGTTACAGGGAAATGGCCATGCAACCAGAAATAGAATCGGCTATTGATGATATTGTAAACGAAGCTATTGTAAAAGATGATGACGGTCAAGTTACCAATATTGTTTTGGATAATTTAAACCAGCCAGAAAAAATTAAAAAGGCCATCAAAGAAGAATTTCAAAATATTTTAAGAATATTAAATTATAATAATATGGCTCATGATATTTTCCGCCGGTATTATATTGACGGTAGATTATTTTATAACGTAATTATTGATAAAGAAAATCCGGTTGCTGGTATCAAAGAACTACGATACATTGACCCACGTAAATTGAGAAAAGTTCGTGAACTAAAAAAACAAAAAGATGATAAAACTGGTGCAGAAGTTGTAAATGTGGCTAATGAGTATTATATTTACAACGACAAAGTGGTTACTGGCAGTTCTACTAATTATGGTCCTGTTGGTGTACGAATTACAACTGATTCTATTATCTCTGTTGTTTCTGGTTTAATGGATTCTCGCCGTGCTGTGGTGTTATCTTATTTACACAAGGCAATTAAACCACTCAATCAGTTAAGAATGATTGAAGATGCGACAGTTATCTATCGTATCTCACGAGCACCAGAACGCCGTATATTTTATATTGACGTAGGTAATTTACCTAAGTTAAAAGCAGAACAATATCTCCGTGATATTATGGTCAAGTATAAAAACAAACTTGTGTATGATGCCAACACAGGTGAGGTTCGTGATGACCGTAAGTTCTTATCAATGATGGAAGACTTTTGGTTACCACGCCGTGAAGGTGGTAAAGGCACAGAGATTACAACATTACCTGGTGGCCAAAACTTGGGTGAGTTAGAAGATGTTAAATATTTTCAAAAGAAATTGTATCAATCGTTAAGTGTTCCTATTTCTCGATTAGAACCAAATCAAGGTTTTTCAATTGGTCGAACTGCAGAAGTTACACGAGATGAATTAAAGTTTGCTAAATTTGTTGATAGAGTTCGTAATAAATTTTCAGATATTTTTGACCAAGCTTTGCGTGTGCAATGTGTATTAAAAGGTATTTGTACCAATGAAGAATGGTCTTTGTTTAAAGAAAACATTCATTATGATTTTATTAAAGATAATAACTTTAGTGAATTAAAAGAAGCAGAGTTAATGACCAACAGATTACAGTTGTTGAGTTCTGTTGATCCTTATACTGGCAGGTATTTCTCTCAGGCATGGATACAACGAAATGTATTGCGTTTAAATGATGATGATATTAAAAATATGCAAAAAGAAATTGATGATGAAAAAAAAGCTGGTCTTGGATTGCCTGTTGGTGTTATGAATGACGTAGCACAACAAACTATGATGTCACAAGTACCTGCTCAGCCACAAAATCCAGATGACCAAGAACACCAAATGGATATGCAACAACAAGCAGCAGACCAAGCATTACAACAAGCAAAAGCGGCTTCTAAAGTTAAAGAGTCTACTGGAACGTTTGGTAAATTGAAACAAATACTATAAATATTTTGAATGGAGAAAATAATGGAAAATACAAGAGCAATTATTGATTACGCTTTTGATGACAATGCAAAAGATATGCGTGATGTACTTTATAGTGACATACAAAACAGAGTAATGGCACATTTGGATGCTCAAAAGCAACAAATTGCACAAAACATATTAAAGCCGGCAGAAGATCCTTTGGCCACGGCACAAGATATGGCGGTTGAACCTTCAGAGGAACAACCAGAAGAACAGGAAATAGAGAGTGAAAACACTTAAAGAATTTTATACCCTCTGTGAAAAAAAGAAAAAGGCTGAACAAGATCCGCCGAATATTCTAATAATGAAACGACAATCCATTAGGTTGTTTCCTAATGGCCAAAAGGTTGCATTATATTATGTGGATAAAATTAATAAATATGTGACCATACCATATGAATCTATGACATGGTCGGCTTCTATACCAGAAGAATTTAAACAGGAATAAAAAATGGCAAATTCATTTACATATCAAGTAATAAAAGATACAACCGAACACGTTGTTATTAAGCTTACGGCTTCTTTTGATGGTTCTGGACAAGAATCAAATACTTCTCGTATACAAGCAAATTCACTATATGGTGCTTTAAATGCTAACGCTACTCCAGGTTTATTAAGTTCTGGAGGATCGGCCTTGGCGTATTATGGATTAGCTTTAAATCGTTTATGGTATGATTGTGGATCTGACGGTGATGTTCAATTATTTTGGAAAGCAAACGCCAATATACCTTTAATAATTATGAATGGTAACGGAGAATACGATGGTATGGGAAATTGGACAACAATACCAAACAATGCAAAAGGCACAGCAGGTTGTAACGGTGATATTGGTGTGGTAACTCGTGGCATGGCTGCCAATGATAGTTATACAATGGTTATAGAGTTGCGTAAAGAGAATGAATATTACCAGCGTGGTCAGTTTAATGATCCTGCTGCATTCAATTACGGCGACTATTCTATAGATCCATAATGAAAGATTTTGTTACCAAATTATTATCTGGTAATTTAATAGAGGCGAAAGAATTATTAGATAAACGTATTGAAGAATTGGTTAATGAAAAATTTAATCAGATTCAAGAACGTTTGGCTAATGAAATAGCTGAAGGTAATATACAGAAAATAGGAAGAACAAGCCTTGTTCGTGTTCGATTTCGTAAAGGAAAGATACAACGAAGGGTTAAGAAGTCAGCAGTATCGGGTTATACAATTCGTGGTGGTCGTTTAATAAGAATGTCACCACAAGAACGTAGGCGCAGATCAATGGCGGCCAGACGTTCTAAGTTTAAACGAAAAAGTAAATTAAGGCAGTCGTTAAGAAAACGACAAATATCTTTAAGAAAACGAAAGGCAATGGGACTATAATGAAGTTAATTACAGAAGTCACCGAAACATTACAATATCTTGCTGAAGATAAAGACGGCAAGAAAACTTTGTTTATCGAAGGTCCATTTCTCCAAGCCGAAGTGGTAAACCGCAATGGCCGCAAATATCTTAAAGAGACCATGGCCAAAGAAGTACAAAGATATACAGAAAATTACATTAATAAAAACCGTGCCTTTGGTGAGCTGGGTCATCCAGACACTCCATCTATCAATCTCGACAGAGTTTCACACATGGTTGTGGGTCTCCGTCAAGAAGGTAATGATTGGATAGGCAAAGCAAAGATTCTTGACACCCCTATGGGTAATATTGTTAAGAGCCTGATCGAAGGAGGAGCTCAAATTGGAGTATCGTCCCGTGGTATGGGTTCTCTTAAAAATGTTAATGGTGTAAACATAGTTCAAGATGATTTTCATCTAGCCACAGCGGCGGATATTGTAGCAGACCCTTCTGCTCCAAATGCTTTCGTTCAAGGTATCATGGAAGGCAAAGAGTGGGCGTTAGTCAACGGTGTATGGACCGAACAACAATTCTCTGAAGCAAAGCAGGCCATTAAAAAAGCCTCTCAAAGAGAAATTGAAGAAGTGAGTCTACGCATTTGGGAATCACTCGTAAAAAAACTTTAAATATAAATATCCAATATAAATCAAGGAGATTTTCAAAATGGGAAAATTTAATCTGTCCGAAGCCGCTAAAGAGATTCTTGCTGGTACTGTATCAAGCAAAAAATCTGGCCAAGATAAACCACAAAAACTAGCTGGTGATGTAGCTTATGGTACCAAAGAAGTTGGTGACATAGGTACACAAGTTACCAAAACAACGGATTCTGGTCCAGATGCATACAAAGGAGCGCCCACAGCAACTCCTCCTGGTGCAACACCTCCTGTAGGTTCTGAGCCAGCCAAGAAACTCAAAGGTCAACCTGCTGAGCAAGGTTCTGTTGAGCATCCAGAAGGCAAAACTGGCAAAAATCAAATGCCTTTAAATAAAGGTTCTGTTGGTGTTCAGCAATACGAAGAAACTGAAGCTGATGACGAAGTTATCGCTGAAGCAGAAAAAGAAGGCCACGAAGATGAGAAAGAAGATAAAGCCATGATTAAAAAAATGATCAAAAAAGAAAAGATGAAGGAAGATATTGATGCCTTAATTTCTGGCGAAAATCTTTCTGAAGAATTCATTGCTAAAGCAGCAACAATTTTTGAAGCCGCAGTTATTGCTCGTGCTGAAGAAGTTATTGCTGAAGCTGAAGAAGCTTTAACAGAACAATTCGAAGCCGCCATTGAAGAAATCAAAGAAGAAATGGCCACCAAAGTTGATGATTACCTCAACTACATGGTTGAAGAATGGGTTAAAGATAATGAAATCGCCATTGAAAAAGGTCTCCGTGCCGAAATCGTTGAAGATTTTATTTCTGGTTTAAAAGATTTGTTTGAAGATCATTACATTGACATTCCAGAAGAAAAAGTGGATGTTGTTGAAGAGCTTACTGCTAAAGTTGAAGAACTCGAAGAAGCTTACAATGAGCAAATTAAATCTGCTGTTGAGTTGAAAAAAGAACTCAATGAGCACAAAAAGTTTGAGGCTATTTACGCAGCGTGTGAAGGCCTAACGCAGACCCAAGTAGAGAAAATGAAATCACTCGCAGAGAGTATTGAGTTTACTACTGAGGACGAATTTACAGAAAAAATGGAAACATTGAAAGAATCTTATTTCAAAAATCCAGTAGTTTCTGCTGATAGTTCTGCTTTGGATGATGAAGTCCAAATTGAAGAAGAAAAGAAGGTTGTAAAATCTTCCGATCCTTTAATGGAAGTTTACTCGAAAGCAATTTCACAAACTGTAAACAAATAATAACTAATATACAAAAAAAGGAAAATAAAAAATGTATATGACTGAAGAACTACAAAAGAAATGGAATCCTGTTTTGGAGCATCCAGAACTTGAAGCCATTAAAGACCCATACAAGCGTGCTGTTACAGCTCTTGTTTTGGAAAACCAACAACAAGCTATGTCACAAGATGCTCAAGTATTGAATGAAACAGCATACGGTACAGGTGGTCCTACCAACGTTACCGGTTCTGGTATCAGCAATTTTGATCCTATCTTGATTAGCTTGGTTCGCCGTTCTTTGCCAAATCTTATCGCTTATGACGTTGCTGGCGTTCAGCCAATGACAGGTCCTACAGGTTTGATTTTCGCAATGCGTGCTCGTTACACAAACCAAACTCAGACTGAAGCATTCTTCAACGAAGCCAACACAGTATTCTCTGGTGCTTCATCTGGTGCCAACCCCTACGGTTTCCGTGGTACAACAACACCTGATAATGATATCGCAACAAACCCTGTAGCAAGCTTTACAGCTAACGCCTTCACAACTGGTATTGGCATGCCTACAGCAACAGCTGAAAATCTTGGCGCTGACTCTGACAGCGTATTTGGCCAAATGGCATTTAGCATTGAGAAAGTTACTGTAACTGCTCAAAGCCGTGCTTTGAAAGCCGAGTACTCTTTAGAACTTGCACAAGACTTGAAAGCAATCCATGGTCTTGATGCTGAAACAGAATTGTCTAACATTCTGTCCACAGAAATTCTTGCTGAGATCAACCGTGAAGTTATCCGTACCATTTATTTGTCCGCTGTAACAGGTGCACAATACGGTACAACAACTGCTGGTACATTTGACTTAGATACAGATTCCAACGGTCGTTGGTCTGTTGAGCGTTTCAAAGGCTTGATTTTCCAAATCGAGCGTGATGCAAACGTTATTGCTAAGCAGACTCGCCGTGGTAAAGGTAATGTGTTGATCGTTTCTTCTGACGTTGCTTCTGCTATGGCAATGGCTGGTGTATTGCAATATACTCCTGCTTTGTCTGCTGATTTGCAAGTGGATGACACAGGCAATACATTTGCTGGTTTGTTACACGGCCGTATCAAAGTATACATTGACCCATATTTTGGTGGCTACACAAGCAACCAAGAGTTGGTTACAATTGGTTACAAAGGTACATCGCCTTATGACGCAGGTTTGTTCTATTGCCCATACGTTCCTCTCCAAATGGTTCGTGCAGTTGACCAGTTTACATTCCAACCTAAGATTGGTTTCAAAACTCGTTACGGCATGGTAGCTAACCCATTTGCTAAAGGCGCTTTGGCAAGTGGTGCTGGCACAAACCAGATTACACCAAGAACAAACGTATACTATCGTATATTCAAGGTTGCAAACTTGATGTAATATAAAGTCACCAACAAGAGTGACCTTTAGAGAGACCTCCTACACGGAGGTCTCTTTTTTTATGACCTAAATAAACGTATGAACGTACTAACTAGAACTCCTCAAAACACCAATCTATTACAACCATCAAAGTATCTAATAACCTTTGATCGAATAGGTTCGACACAATACTTTTGCCAATCTGTAAATTTACCAGGGGTGAGTGTAGGACAGGCCCCAATCAACTTTCCATCGTTAGATGTATATGCACCTGGCAATAAGATTGCCTACAACAATTTCAATATTGAATTTATTGTTGATGAAGAACTAAAAACATGGCAACAAATGTATAACTGGTTTCTTTCTTTTGCTTCTCCTGAAGGTACGGATGATAGAAATTTAAAAACCGAGATACAAAACAACTATAAAAGGCAACAGAAGAAAGAATATTCTGATGCTACATTGACCATACTTTCCGCTTTAAATAACCCTATTTTGCGTGTAGAGTTTACCAATATGTTTCCTGTTTCTCTATCAGATGTTATATTTGATACCAAATTGTCTGCGGATGATATAGTAACCGCCGATGTCACCTTTGTATATGAAAGTTTTAAATTTGTACCAATTACGGCTTGACACGATAACATAGTTTGTGTTATGGTGTAGAATTGTTGTTATATCATTGAATATATTATGGAAAATCTAGAACAAATATTAAAGTTGTGGGAAAAAGATACAGAAATTGACCAAACGGAACCTGGTAAAGAACTGTTAAAGATTCCAAAATTACACAATCAATATCTCTCCATACTTACCAAACACAAGATTGCCTCTAAGAAGGCACATTTTGATTATCTCCGTATGCGTAAAATAAAGATTGATTACTACTCTGGTCGTATGGACCAAGAAGAATTGGATGCGCATGGATGGTCACCCTTTGCGTTTGTTTTAAAATCTGATATCAATGCTTACTTAGAGGGTGACATGGATTTAATTAAAATGTTAGAAAAGAAAGTATACCATGAAGAATGTGTATCGGTTATCGAATCGATTATGAATGAATTGAAACAAAGAACTTGGCAACTAAGAGATTTCATCTCTTGGGAAAAATTCATAGGTGGTCAATAATGTCCTTTTTGGTTGCAAACATACCTCCTATTAAATGTTTTGTTCGTAAAGAGTTTCTTTATAACCATGAAAAAGGTCATGGTGAATTGGAACCTTGTGTATGGATTACTGCCAAGGCCATCAAAGGTCAGGCATTCCGTATTGAGTGTATGTTAACCGATTATGGTGCATTGTTTGATAAACTGCCTATCTCTGCATATGTTTGGAAACCTGTAGAAGAATATCTGCCGCTAGACAATCTACAGATATGGGATTGTTTATCATATGACATGGCGGTAATTGAGAAATCAAATCTACGAGGCCTCAAAGTAAAATACTTTGGTAAAGACCGAGAGTTTCACTTTGGTAAATACCTTTTTACAATCGATTTTGCTGCACCAGATTTTAATCGTATCGACACCAGTTTCTCGGAAGGTGTGCAAGAACACAAGTCATACAACTTTATTCAACTAGACAATGGCCAATTTGCTTGTCAACCAAACAATCGTTGCCTGTGGTATGATGTGTCACTGGTACCCCCTGTAGTTAAAACTCCCGATTTTAAAATACCAACAGAAGTGTATTCAGTAGAAAACATTTCTAAGTGGAGTGCTGGTACACCTGATTTGTGGTTCTATAAGTTTGATGAAAAAGAATGAGTGATATAACCATAATAAAAAAAGATGAGGTATATGCCAAGGTAACTTGTGAGAAACACATTACAAAAGAGTTATCCGAATACTTTACTTTTTTTGTTCCTGGTTACCAATTTGTTCCAGCTTATCGTAATAGAATTTGGGATGGAAAAATTCGTATGTTTAATTTACAAACGAATCAAATCTATCTTGGTTTATTACCTTACATTGAAGCATTTTGTAATGAAAGAAGTTATACATTTGATTATGGTAATCCAAGGCCTGATATTGAAGATGAATGCTCGGTATATCATGCGAAGAAATTCATAGGAGATTTGAATATCCACGCTCGAGGTGAACCAATTGAAATACGAGAACATCAATTAGATGCTTATATTCATGCCATGCAAAAACGCCGAGCGTTGTTGGTTTCTCCAACGGCATCTGGCAAATCTCTTATCATCTATCTAATCTTCCGTCAATTACGCCAATATCAAAATCTCAAAGGTCTTATTATTGTTCCTACCACATCTTTGGTTGAACAATTATACTCCGACTTTGGTGATTATAACAATGGTGAAATGACCGAGGTGCATCGTATTTACCAAGGTAAAGAAAAAAACACCGACAAACCACTTGCCATTTCTACATGGCAATCTTTGTATAAACTTCCAAAAGAATACTTTCATCAGTTTGATTATATCATTGGTGATGAGGCACATCTGTTTAAAGCACAATCATTAACAACTATATTGACATCTTGTGTTAATGCCAAATACCGTATTGGACTTACAGGAACTTTAGATGGTACCAAAACACACAAACTGGTATTAGAGGGTTTATTTGGTACGGTCAAAAAAGTTATTAGTACAAAAGAATTAATTGATAAACAACAACTCTCAAATTTTGAAATTAAATGTTTAGTTTTAAAACATACCGATGATGAATGCTTAAAGGCAAAAGATAAAACATACCAAGAAGAAATTGAATATCTCATTTCACATGAAGCAAGAAATAAATTTATTAAGAATCTTGCAGTTAGCTTAGGCAAAAATACTCTTATACTTTTCCAAATGGTTGACAAACATGGTCGTATCCTGTATGATATGATAAAGAACACCAAAAACATTAGTAATAGAAAAGTGTTCTTCATTTATGGTGGTACTGAAACTACTGACCGTGAAGAAATACGAAAAATTATGGAGATAGAAAACGATGCTATTATTGTGGCTTCTTTTGGGACTTTTAGCACTGGTATTAATATTAGGAATTTGCATAACATTATATTTGCGATGCCAACAAAATCGAGTATACGCACTTTGCAAAGCATTGGACGAGGCTTACGACAGAGTGATGGCAAAGAAATAGCCACATTATACGACATAGCAGATGACCTTAGATATAAAAAACATATGAATTATACATTAAAACATTTCTTGGAAAGAACTAAGATATATAATGAGGAGAGGTTCCCATTCAAAATATACAAAATAGGACTAAAAAAATGAACAATATAAAAATAGTCAGGTTGAAGAATGGTGAAGATATTGTTGGTCAATTAACTGCCAATGGCATTAGTGCTTATGACATTAGTGAACCAATGTATGTTGGTTTAGAATTCCAAGGTCGAGAACTTGGCCTCGTGATGAAACATTGGTTGCCTATTCAATTAATTAAAAAAAACGAAACTGTGTTGGAGAAACAAGATATACTTTGTGTAATTGATCCTGCTGATGATTTCTGTGAGTATTACGTTAACACAATAAAGAAAATACAAGATTTACTAAAAGCTAAAAAAATGGTTCAAGAAATGACTGACGAAGAAATAGATGAAGCTTTAGAACATTTTCAAGATTTAAACCATGATGGTAATCTATTACATTAAACCTTTTATACTTTCAACCAAGGACATACTCGACTATACACATCTGTCAAGCGGATGTCAATAACATTATGTGGTAAATATGACAACTAAACAAAAACATTATATAAACAATGCAGATTTTTTAAAAGCATTAGTAGATTACAAAGAGGAATGTAAACAGGCAAAAAAGGAAAAGAAACCTAAACCCGCCATACCAAACTATATTGGCGAGTGTTTCATGAAAATAGCGGAAGGTCTATCACATAAACCTAATTTCATTAACTATACGTACCGTGATGAGATGATGTCGGATGGTATAGAAAATTGTTTACAGTATTTTGACAACTTTGATCCAGCCAAATCAAAGAACCCTTTTGCATACTTCACACAAATTATCTATTTTGCTTTTTTACGAAGAATAGGCAAAGAAAAGAAACAAACGTATGTGAAGTATAAAGCCACAGAACAAATGGGTATCTTAGATGAAATGGAAATGATGGAGTTTGATGACGGTACTACCAAACAATTTGAATTATATAACAACATAGCCGAATTTATAGACACTTATGAAAAAACAAAGAAAGCCAAAAAACAAGTGGTAAAGAAATCAAAAGGTATTGAAAAATTTTTAGGAGAGTAGTATAATGTACAAAGTTACATATTATCCATCTTTGGATAAAAAAGATGTTTTACTGTTTAAATGGTTTAAAACTCATAGAGAGTCATTGGACTTTGCCAAAAAAATAAACAAAGATTGTTTATTTGAAATTAAATTTTATGATGAGAATGATCCTAATACTCCAACGGTGAACATATAATTTTAGGAGAATATAGTGTATAAAGTGAGTTATTATCCAATGTCTGCCGAATCGACTGTGTTTTTTAAATACTTTAAAACACTACAAGAAGCCACATTTTTTGCTGGCAACAGACCAAATGAATCCGTGATTGAAATTAAATATTATGACAATATTGACCAAAGAAAACCAGACCGAAACTAAAGTTGCCATCATTACCGACCAACATTTTGGTGCTCGTAATGATTCAATCCATTTCTTAGATTATTATGAAAAATTTTATCGTGATACCTTTTTTCCAACTCTTGAAGAACATGGTATAGATACTGTTCTTATTTTGGGAGATACTTTTGACCGTAGGAAATATGTAAACTTTTTTACACTTAAACGTGCAAGGGAAATGTTCTTTGATAAGTTGTATGACAAAGGCATTCAAGTGCATATGTTGGCAGGTAACCATGATACTTATTTTAAAAATACCAATGAAGTCAATTCAGTTGATTTATTATTACAAGAATATAGTAACATTAATGTCATTTCATCTCCCCAAACTATTCATTTAAAATATAGTAATGTTGATTATGATATTTGTATGATTCCCTGGATATGTCCAGAGAATTATGATAACAGTTTGGCAGAAATACAAAACACATCGGCAACCATTTGTATGGGACATTTTGAGATTGCCGGTTTTGCCATGTATCGTGGCATGCCAAGCCAGGAAGGATTAAGTCGTGAGTTATTTAGACGCTTCGATTTTACTTTTAGTGGTCACTATCATCATAGGAGTTCAGCTGATGGTATTCACTATCTTGGAAACCCGTATGAACTTACTTGGCAAGATTATAATGACACTAGAGGTTTTCACCTTTTTGATCTTACTACACGCAATCTTGATTTTATAAAAAATCCAAATGTAATGTTTCATAGAATTGTTTATGATGATAAAGTGGAATCAATTACGGACATTACCAATAAAGATTTAAGCAAGTATACCAATACCTATGTTAAAGTAGTGGTAGTCAACAAAACTATTCCTTATCTGTTTGACAAGTTTATGAATAGTTTATACAATGTAAATCCTGTTGATATTACCATTGCCGAGGACTTTACGGACTTGACAGAAGGTGTAGAAGATGATATGGTTGACCAAGCAGAAGATACTATCACAATTATTAATAAGTTTGTAGATGGTATTCAAGAAGAACATATTAATAATGAAAAGCTAAAAACAGTAATGCGTGAGTTATATGTTGAGGCACTAAATCAAGAGCAGGCATGATTATATTTGAAAAAGTCCGTTGGAAGAATTTTCTTTCAACTGGATCATATTTTACCGAAATTCAACTAACAAAATCACCAAATACACTTATCATTGGTAACAATGGTGCAGGCAAATCTACGATACTGGACGCCTTATGTTTTGGTCTTTTTGGTAAACCATTTCGTAAAATCAATAAACCACAACTACCAAACTCCATCAACCAATCTGATTGTATAGTTGAGGTCGAGTTTTCTATTGGCAAAAAACAATACAAAGTAATTCGTGGTATTAAACCAAATACATTTGAAGTATATTGTAATGGCATACTGGTTGACCAAGATGCTAAAGCCAAAGATTATCAAGAACACTTAGAAAAATTTATTCTCAAATTAAATTATAAATCGTTCACTCAAGTGGTGATTCTTGGTTCGGCTTCATTTGTTCCATTTATGCAATTGTCGCCAGCAGACCGCAGAGCAATTATTGAGGACTTGTTAGATATTCAAATCTTTTCATCCATGAATGGTGTGGTCAAAGAGAAGATGGCTGTCATTAAAGATACCTCTACCAAAAACAAATATGAAATGGATTTGACATCTGAAAAGATTAACTTTCAAAAACAAAGTATTGAAGAACACCGTAAACACAATGATGCCGAGATTGAAAAGAAACAAAAAGATATTACTGATTCAGAAGAACAGGTTAAAAAGTTAAACAAAGATATTGTATTAATTCAGAAACACATTGATGTGTTGAATAGTAAGATATCGGATCAAATGGCCGTGCAGAAAAAAAGTGGCAAACTGGTTCATTTGGAATCTAAACTGGAATCTCGTTTAAAGAAGATTGAAAAAGAAGTTGGTTTTTACCATGACAATAGTGATTGTCCTACTTGCAAACAAGGCATCGACCAAGAGTTTAGAGAACAACAAATTACTATACTAAATGAAACTAAGGTTGAAGTCAATGGTGCATTAACAGATATTGCAAAACAAATTACGGAAACAAGTGATAGAATTAATACCATACAAAAGACACTACAACACATACAAGCACATAATAATGAAGTTGTAAAACACAATTCTACTATTACAGCAGTAAATAGTTTTATTGGTAAATTACAAAATGAAATTAATGATTTATCTAATCGTAAAGATAACCTAGAAGAAGAAAATGCCAAATTAAAAGAACTCAAATCAGAACTCACTGCATTGGTTACCAAACAAGAAGGCCTTGCAACCGAAAAACAATATTATGAGTTTGCAAGTAATTTGTTAAAAGATACTGGTATTAAAACCAAAATTATACGTCAATATTTGCCCATCATGAATAAACTGATTAATAAATATTTGACAGCCATGGACTTCTTTGTAAATTTCAATATCAATGAATCATTTGAAGAAACAATTAAATCAAGGCACCGTGATGAATTTGGTTATGCTAATTTCTCCGAAGGTGAAAAAATGCGTATTGATTTGGCACTATTGTTTACATGGCGACAGATTGCCAAATTAAAGAATAGTACAAATACCAATCTATTGATACTCGATGAAGTATTTGATTCTTCTTTGGATGGAGTTGGTACAGAGGAGTTTTTAAAGTTGATTCATGAAATGGGCAACGACACAAATATATTTGTTATCTCCCATAAAGGTGACCAGTTGTTTGATAAGTTCAGGTCAATTATTAAATTTGAAAAGAAAAATAATTTTAGTCAGGTGGCAAAATGAGTATTTTAAGAGAACACACAAACGCCAAACACAGAGAAGCCGAAGCAAAACCATTTGTTCAATACCTTCTAGGTGGAACGATTACGAAAGAACATTATGTAATGTATCTACAACAGATGTTTCCTGTTTATGCTATCTTGGAATATTATGCAGAGTTGGCTGGATTAATTCAAGATTTACCGGACATAAAGCGTTCTAATTATATTCTACAAGATTTGGCTGAATTGAATTCTGGTTATCCAACCAACAAATATGAAAGTACACAAAAGTACCGTAAGCACATGGAAGAATTATTTTACGCACCAGAAAAAAGACACCTTCTGTTGGCACACATCTATGTTCGACATATGGGCGATTTATATGGTGGAAAAATTATTGCAAAAAGAGTACCTGGTTCCGGCAAATCATATCAGTTCGAAGATAGGCCGGCACTAATCAAATTACTAGATGCTAAATTATCCACAGAGTTAGTTGAAGAAGCCTTATTTGGATTTGAATTGTCTATGGGAATATTTGATGAATTACAGGAGAAAATAAATGAGTGATATAATTACGTTTAATACTGAAGATGCGGTAAAAGTTTCCGAACCAAAAAAACAAATTAATATTTTTAAGTTGGTGCCTGAAACCGATTCAATTTTAACTGAAGTTATGCCCGAATTTGATTTCAATAATCCACCGGTTAATCCTAGTTTGTTTGCATCCACTCTCGTTGAAACTTGCAAATACTATCGTGGATATGGATTATCAGCAAACCAATGTGGATTTAGGTACAGAGTGTTTGTAATGGGTACCAATGATGATTATGTGGCATTCTTTAATCCCGAAATCATCAATATATCAAAAGAAGAAAACCATATGATTGAAGGTTGCCTTTCTTTTCCTTTATTAGGTTTAAGGATTACTCGACCGGCAGAAATAGGAGTTCGTTACCAAGATTTTAATGGAGAATGGAAAGGTGCCACTTTTTCTGGCATATCTGCTCGTTGTTTCCAACATGAGCTTGACCACATGAATGGAATAGTGTATACTAGTAAAACTAAACCAATGGCATTGCAATCTGGTTTACAAAAAAGAAGTAAACTAATGAAAAAGATGAAAATGAAATAATGGCAACTCCTATTGAATATGTAGAAGAGCAATGGCAAGCTTGGCAAGAAAAAAATCCTGCTGAAAAATTTGAACACATTGATGAAGATGTAATGAAAAAAGTCCTAATTGAGGACTTAACATATGCCTCTCAAATGGATGTGCGTGAGTATACTTTATATCAAAAATGGTGTGAAGTAAAAGAACGATATCCACAACACGAAGTTTCCACTTTGTGGGGTCAAGAAATGCAAATGGTTGATCCTAGCCAAAGAGATATGATCAACGAAGTTAAAGCCAATTTCTGGACACCAAAAGATCCGGATGATTATGAGAAGTTACAACCAATTATGGTTCTATCAAACGGACCTGAAGCGGAACGATGGAATGCCATTCGTACATTCTCCTCTACAATGAAAAACAATTCTAATATTGGTCGTAACCTATTTTATGTTTTGACCGATGAAGTCACCAAGAAATACCTTGGTGTTATCTGTATCTCCTCAGACTTCCTGGACTTGACTCCGAGAGATAATGCAATCGGATGGTCGAGAGATGTTAAAACACAACAACACATGATTAACCATACTGCGATTGGATCCACCATTGTTCCGTTACAACCACTTGGTTTTAATTACATGGGTGGTAAACTATTGGCATTGATGTGTTTATCTGATACAGTTCAGAAAGATTGGAAGCGACAGTATGGTGATGTTCTTGCTGGAGTTACCACAACATCATTGTATGGTAAAACAAAAGCCGGTGGATTATCACAGTATGATGGACTTGAACATTGGAATCCAATGGGGTTCTCATCAGGTTCAGTTGCCTTTGAACCATCAAGAGCAACCAAAAGAATTGTATTTGATTGGATTAAAGAAAATCATACTCGTAAATATTTTGAATGGTGGGAAGCCAAGAACACACAAGGATTACCACTCAAGCGTGACCACAAAAATCGTTCATTAAATTTTGCTTATTCTAAGTTACAAATACCAAAAGAACTGATTCGTACCGAACATCAGAGAGGCATCTATTTTAGTCCTCTTTATAATAACACCAATGAATTTCTTCGCAAAGAGATTATAGAAGATAAACTGGTAAAGTCATTTGATACCAGTGAAAAGGCATTGAGTGATATTTGGAAAACAAAGTATGCCAAAGGTCGTATTCGGCAACTACAAAAGAAAAACAATGTTTCATATGAAACACTTTTCTATGACGATTTAATTGATTTATCTTGGGAAGAAACCAAGGCCAAGTATTTGCCACAAGTTGGCAGATAAACAAGTATACCACCATTATACTTGACAGACACACATATATAATGTTATGATGTGAGAACTTGCAATACGCAAGGTTATTTTATTAACTTACTATGGAGTTTTATTATGAAAAAGCAATTATCCGCTAAGCAAAAGATTCTCAATTACTTGAGTAAATCTGAAGGCTACAACACTTTGACCACAGCACAAGCTCGTGCTCGTTTTGGTATTCAAAACGTATCGGCTCGTATCGATGAGTTACGTCAAGAAGGTCACTGCATTTACACCAACACAGTTCGCCGTTCCGATGGTACCGCAGTTCGTGCGTATCGTATGGGTAAACCAACTAAATCTTTGGTTCGTGCAGCGCTATCAGCTGGTTATAGTTTTAACTAAGCTATCGCTTATGGGGGAGTTCGTTAGTAACGATACTCCCTTTTTTTATTTTCGGAGAACAAATGGAAATTTCAATTAAAAAAGAAGAATTACAAAAGAAAAGCCTGTTCGTGGCCACGCCAATGTATGGTGGTATGAATCACGGCCTATACATGAAAGCTTGTTTAGATTTGCAAGGTCTTTGCATGCAATACGGAGTGCAAGTGAAATTTTCATTTCTTTTCAATGAATCACTAATCACTCGTGCACGAAATTATTTGGTGGATGAATATATCCATCGTTCAGATTGTACACATATGTTGTTTATTGATTCTGATATACACTTTAATCCACAAGATGTAATTGCCTTATTGGCCATGGACAAAGATGTTTCTGGTGGTCCTTATCCCAAAAAAGCAATCAAATGGAAATCAGTCAAAACTGCTGTAGCAAAGAATCCAGATATTGATGCACAAACATTAGAAAAGGTTACTGGTGATTATGTTTTTAATCCAGTAAAAGGCACAGCACAATTTAGCGTTACAGAACCATTAGAAGTGTTAGAAATTGGCACAGGTTTTATGATGATTAAACGTGATGTGTTTAAGAAAATGGAAGAAGCATATCCAATGATTCGTTACAAACCAGACCATGTTGGCCAAGCACACTTTGATGGCACACGATACATTCATGCTTTCTTTGATACAGTTATTGATACCAAAGATAGTATCGTTGGTGGTGGTTCTGATCGTTACTTGTCAGAAGATTATATGTTCTGCCAAATGTGGCGTAAGATTGGCGGTACGATTCATTTATGTCCTTGGATGAAAACCTCACACATTGGCACGTATCATTTCCAAGGAGATATGCCTGCTGTGGCTAATTTTGTTGGAGAAATGTAATGAGTGATGTGAATGGTCCTTTTGGTTACAAGATTGCTGATGAAGTAAAAGCCTCACAAAATGCAACCACAGGTGGCCGAAAATTTGATGGCGGTAAATTACAATATGGATTATTACCGCCAGCAGCATTAAAGGCAACAGTTGAAATACTTACCTTTGGTGCAGAGAAGTATGAACCAGACAATTGGAAGTATGTACCAGATTCTAAGCGTAGGTATTTTGATGCAATGCAACGGCATCTGTGGGCTTGGAAAGAAGGAGAAATTAATGATCCTGAATCTGGTAAACATCACTTGGCACACGCAATGTGCTGCTTGATGTTTCTGTATGAACATGATACAATATATTCGAAGCAGTAATTTTTATAATGGAGAAAACAATGAAGTTATCGAGTGAAACACTAACAGTATTACAAAACTTTGCCAAATTAAATTCTGGCATTCAATTCAAAACTGGCAATAAAATCAAAACAATTTCTACAGGAAAAAATGTTTTGGCTGAAGCCACATTAAAAGATTCTTTCCCACAAGATTTTTGTGTGTATGATTTGAATAAGTTTTTGACGATTCATTCAATTGGCAAAGATACGGATATTGATTTTGATGATATCAATATTATCTTTAACTTTGGCCGTAACAAAACCAAGTATCGCAAAACAGAAAAAGAAAGTATTTTGATTCCACCTGATAAGGAATTGACACTACCTTCAGTTGATATTACTTTCACTCTCACCAAAGATGATTTTGATTCTATCATTAAAATCACGAATGTGTTACAGTCACCTAACCTGGTCGTAGAATCTGATGGTGGTGATATTAATTTAACCAGTTGTGATGTGAAAGATTCATCAGCCGATACCAATACAATTCAAGTTGCGGCTGGCAATGGTCAAAAATTTAAAATGGTTTTCTTAACTGAAAATCTAAAAATGATCCCCGGTTCTTATGATGTGGAAATTTCATCCAAAGGACTTTCTTTGTTTAAAAATAAGAATCAAGACATTCAGTATTTTGTTGCAACTGAAGCCAAGTATTCTAAATTTGGAGAATAAAATGTTATTAAACTTTACAGATGCAAACACGAAAGAATCAATCGCCGTCAATCCCAATTTTGTTGTGGTGGTGTTTGTTTCAAAAACTGAAGAAGGTGAATTTACTGTTATTAACACCACCACAGGAAATGTAGTGGTTGATATGAGCTTTATTGAAGTTGTTGGTATGCTTCAAGGTGAATTAAAATAATTGTAGTTGTTGTATATTATATTATGGGAGTTTTGAATGGAACATTTATTATGGGTCGAGAAGTATCGACCAAAAACAATTGAAGAATGTATTCTTCCGGATGCGATCAAGGAAACTTTTCAGGAGTACGTTAAGAGAAAAGAAATACCAAATCTTCTTTTATCTGGTACGGCAGGTGTCGGAAAAACAACAGTTGCTAAAGCATTGTGTAATGAGATTGGTTGCGATTACATTATCATCAATGGTTCTGATGAGTCTGGCATTGATGTCCTACGTAACAAAATCAAAAACTATGCTTCTTCAATGTCGCTCATGGGTGGCAGAAAAGTTGTCATCATTGATGAGGCTGATTATCTCAATCCTAATTCAACTCAACCTGCTCTACGGGGAGCCATTGAAGAATTTGCATCAAACTGCTCATTCATCTTCACATGCAATTTCAAAAATCGTATCATTGATCCAATCCATTCCCGTTGTTCTGTTATCGATTTTAAAATCAACGGTTCTAAACCAAAACTGGCGTCACAATTTTTTAAACGGGTTGAAAACATCCTTTCACAAGAAGGAATTAAATACTCAAAAGACGTTGTTGCCGCCGTCATCACAAAACACTTTCCTGACAATCGAAGAATTCTTAATGAATTGCAGCGATACTCGGTTTCTGGCGCCATTGATTCTGGTATCCTTTCTAATGTTGCTGATATTCAACTCGAAGCTTTAATCAAAGCTCTCAAAGAAAAAGATTTCTCGGCTGCTCGTAAATGGGTCACCAATAATTTGGATAATGATCCAATCAAAGTGTATCGAAAATTGTATGATTCTTTGTATGAAGAATTAACACCAGATTCGGTACCACAACTAGTTCTCATTCTCGCCAAGTACCAATATCAATCCGCCTTTGTGGCTGACCACGAAATCAATATGATAGCTTGTTTAACAGAAATCATGGTTGATTGTTCTTTTAAATAGGAGAAATCATGGATCGTTCACAGATGATGGATATTCTTGGCCGTATGGGTGAAAAATATGTCAGTAACTATTTGTCCAAAAAAGGTGTTGTTGTTGAGCAAGCACTCAATCATTTCGATAGTAAAAAAGATTTGGTCGGTGATGGTAAAACAATTGAAGTGAAAACACAAGTGCCTTTTATCAAAGAAAAAGCAATCACAATCAAACCTAATCAATTGCGCAAATGCCGTGGTGTAGATGAATTATATTTTGTCACCGTGCCGGCTGCTCGCCATAATTATAAGTATGCTGGTTGGTTATTTAAAGTTGATCCAAAAACATTTAAAACAAGAAACTATTACACCAAAGATGGTCGTGATATGGTTTTAATTGATATTGAACAAGAGGCAGTTACACCCATTCAAAAAGTTGATGATGTTACATTAACAGAAATGATGAAGTATACGGTATCGGAGTATTAAGATGCCAGATTTATTTAAAGAAATCATACCATCTATACTGGAGAAGAAAAAAAGCGTATTTCGTGATGAGTTGGATTATAAAGATTATAACCCATACATCATCAACCGAGCCTTGTCCTATCACATGGACTGTGTTTTATATGTCAACGAACTCAACAAGCACCCAAGTCTAGAAAAAGACCTTCAATATCAATATCTTCTAAATACCATAAGACCTATGAAACGGAAATTCCAACCGTGGCAGAAATCAGAGGTCGACAAGAATATAGAATGTGTAAAGATATATTTTGGTTATTCTAATGAGAAAGCCAAAGAGGCTTTACGACTTCTTACTAATGAACAAATCGCTGAAATAAAAAGAAAAACAGACAAAGGCGGAATATGATTAACATTACTGATTTAGTTGAAGTGACTTTGAATCAACAAGATGATTTCCTAAAAGTCAGAGAAACACTTACCCGTATTGGGGTCGCTTCCAAAAAAGAAAAAATACTATACCAATCTTGCCACATTTTACACAAGCAAGGTAGATATTACATTGTGCATTTTAAAGAATTGTTTGCTTTAGATGGCAAACCAACCGATATTAGTGAGAATGACCTTTCTCGTAGAAACGCAATTGCTAATTTATTGGAAGATTGGGGACTAATAACTTTAGTAGATAAAAAATCCACACAAACACCAGAACCAATATTCCTATCACAAATTAAAATTCTTTCACACAAAGAAAAGAATGAGTGGCAATTAATACCAAAATATAACATTGGTAATAAAGTTAAAAAAGATAATTTTTAATACCAAAAGTATTGCCATTTGAAGTGAAATGTGTTATAAATATGGATGTAGGTGCCTTTGGGGCCTATAATTTTGATTAACTCGCTTAAATTAAGGAGCATATAAACATGACTACAAGTCTATTACCAAGTCTATTCGACTTTCACAAAACGCTGGATCCATTCACAGTTGGTTACGACAAATTCTTCAAAGACATCGAAGAAGTTACCAAAAATGTAACTAAGAATGTACCATCGTATCCTCCATACAATATCAAACAAGTAAGCAAAAACAAGTATGTCATTGAAATGGCAGTTGCTGGTTTCGCCAAATCTGATATTGAAGTAACTCTTGAAGGTAATAAATTGGTCATCAAAGGCTCTGCAAAAGAAGATGAACTTAAAGAAGAAGAAAATTTCCTCTTTAAAGGAATCGCTAACCGTAACTTTACACGTTCATTTACATTGGCTGACAAGATTGAAATTGGTCAAGCCGAAATGATGAATGGTATGTTGCGTGTATGGTTAGAAAATCTTGTGCAGGCTCAAGATACCATTAAAAAGATTGCCATTAAAGAAAAGAGCGAATAATGAACTGGTGGCCCGTAACCGATGAGGAATGGGAACAGTTGAATTATCCAAAAAGTCGGTAAACATATAGGGGGATCTTGACAGACCCCCTATTCTGTGTTATAATGGTACATATTATGAAAAAAGTGAAATCAATTCTCAAAAAAGTTCGTGCTAGAAATGGTACGGATATCTTCTATACTTACTCCCATTGGCCTCTCGAAGAAATCGATGGCGAGAAATTTATTCCTGTTGTTAGAGAAGTACCTGATTCGAAGAAAAATCAGGTGGTTCATTATATGAAAAAAGATAGTATGGAGTATTTAAAATGACAATTCTTACAAACTACCAATTAGTACAAAATCAAAAAAGAACTTTTGATCCAAAGAATAAAAAAGATTTAGAAATATTCAAATCGTTTTTGGCCAATAATACGTGGGGCGGTCCTTGTCCGTTTATGTTGGAAGAACCGCACACAATTATTCCAGAAATGTTAAAAGACAAATATATCCGTAGCCAATTTAACATTGCTGAACCTATGGCGGAAATTTTAAAATGAATTGGTTACGATATTCAGGATGTAATATTACATTGAAATTGAATCCATTTCATTGGAGAATCGATTTTAGTAGAGGTAGTGAGAATGATGCTTGGGAAGTAACTACCTCCTATATCATTGAATTGCTGCCAATCACCATACGAATATGGTTTGATGACGGGAGCTGGTAAACCAAAGGGCCTTTAGCTCAGTTGGTTAGAGCAGAGGACTCATAATCCTTTGGTCGTAGGTTCGAGTCCTACAAGGCCCACCAAATTTATAAAGAAGAATATGGAACAAAAAAATCTTATGGATGAATTATTTAAACAAAGTGATCTTAATAAAATTAAAGAGTTAAATAAACCTGTAATTCAAGATGTTCGTGGTTTTAAACCTGTGGCTCCTGATGAATACACACTTTTGGACATACCAAAACCTTTAGAGAAATATATTAATGTCACAGAAAACAATCAAGAACGAAAATCAAATTGGCCATTAAAACGATTTGTAAATCCTTCATTTCATGCGCACACCAATCTGTTTAGTCCCGAAGAATGTGAAACAATTATTAACTTGCCAAAATCGGGAGATTCGACTACTCCATTAAATTATAGTTCTACTGGTGATGGTTCAAGTGAACACATAACAACAGCAAAAATTCGTATCAGTCCCGTATCATGGATTCGTTCCGATAAAGAAGAAAACACATGGATTTTTGAAAAAATTGTTCAATGTATTGAAGAAACAAACAACAAATATTTTAATTATGATTTGAAAGAAATTCAAAGTTTACAATTTACTGTTTATGATTCTGAAGAAAAAGGTTTTTATGGCAAACATATTGATACGGAACCAACATTAATTGATGGTGTTATTAGGAAATTAAGTATTTCAATACAATTATCCGAACCGGAAGATTATGAAGGCGGAAAAGTATTGTTGCATGTGGGTGGAGATCCAATGGAAGTTCCAAAAAACCGTGGTACAGCTATATTTTTTCCTAGTTACACATTACACGAGGTTACTCCGGTGACTAAAGGAATTCGATATAGTTTAGTTGCTTGGATTACAGGACCTAAGTTTAAATAATTTAAAGAAAAAATAATATGAAACAAAAATTTAAAATAGTTCGTAATGCTATAAGTGATGATACGATTGATTTATTAAAAAATACTATATTATTAACCAAAACAGTTAAACATTATTCCCAAAATGTATCACAAGATAATCTTAAAGCTTTTGGTGATGAACAAAGTCCAATTGGATTTCCGTTTTATGGTGAAATTATCTGTGATGCTTTATCCGTTTCATTGTTGCCTTTGATGCAACAAGAAACAGGCCTTGAATTATTTCCCACATACACATATGGTAGAATATATTGGAAAGGATCAACGTTAGCTAAACACACAGATAGACCAAGTTGCCAATATAGCACAACGCTTTGTATTTACAACGATCCTGAACCATGGCCAATTTACATGGAAGGCACAAAAGTTTTATTAGAGCCAGGAGATATGGCGATATATAAAGGATGTGATGTTGAACATTGGCGGGATCCTTATGAAGGCAACCAGCAAATTCAAGTATTTTTACATTATGTGGATGCCAATGGTGTTCACAAAGATTGGAAGTTTGATAAGAGGCCTTTTTTGGGGATAAAAAAATGAGTAAAGTGACTACAAAATCAAAAGCATCTGCAGCCCGTGCAGAACAAAAAACTACAGTTGATATTACATCAATTTCCGGTGAAGTGGTTCAAAAAGAACAACCTAAACCTCTACAGCGTTATTCAAAAGATCCAGTAAAAGATTATGCACACTCTTTTAATTGGCATTTAGGTGATGTCGTTGATGAAAATTGGGCATATGTAAATGAACTTTTTACTCCTGAAGAATGTGATGCAATCATCGCAATGGTAAAATCCGGTTCAGGATCTTCACCATTAAATTATGGATATACCGGTGATCGACCAGTAGAAGATCCAGCATCGTTTCAAGATACGGCAAAAGTTCGTATTAGTCCTGTATCATGGATTCGTTCTGATGTTGATGAGAATCGGTGGATTTGGGAAAAAATTGCAGGTGCCGTCAACAACATAAACAATCAATTTTTTAATTATGATTTAAGGGAAATTCAAAGTTTACAGTTTACAGCTTATGATGCTGAAGAAAAAGGTTTTTATGGCAAACATATTGATATGATGTATAAATCAAATGGTACCAGAAAATTAAGCCTTTCTGTGCAATTATCAAATTCAGAAGATTATGAAGGCGGAAGCTTACTGTTACATACAGGTGAAGAACCATTAACGTTACCAAAAACTCGTGGTACCGGATTGTTTTTTCCTAGTTATTCTTTACATGAAGTTACGCCGGTTACAAAAGGACTCCGTTATAGTTTAGTTGCATGGATTTTAGGACCAAGATTTAAATAATTGTGAAACAAAAATTTATTGATGCTTACATGGATGTGGCAGAAAGATTTGCCAAATTATCATCCGCAAAACGCCTACAGGTTGGTGCCATTATTGTCAAAGATGATAGAATTATATCAATAGGATACAATGGCATGCCGGCTGGATGGACCAATGAATGTGAAGAAGTGGTAGAATACCTAGAAGATGGTGGAACTATCACCAAAACCAAGGATGAAGTCATCCATGCAGAGGCTAATGCCATCGCCAAACTAGCCAAGAGTAGTGAATCTGGAGATGGTTCCACCATGTTCCTGACCCATGCTCCATGTATTCATTGTGCAAAACAAGTCTATACCGCTGGTATTAAAAAGGTATATTACCGTAATTCGTATCGAGATACCATCGGCATAGACTTCTTAAATCATTGTGGTATATCAGTAGAACAAATTTCACCTGGTGAAAAGTAGATAGTACCTAAATATTTGAGAAGTATTATTTGGTTTTCACAGGAGAAACTTCAGATGCAACTCAGTATAATCGGATGTCCCGATAAGAAACGTTTTCGGCCGTTTGTAAAACGTGCGGCTATTTTTTATGCTGAACAACTAATGACACCAAAAATGTTGGAAAATATCTATGTTCAAATTAAGTTTGATCCTAAACTTGATGCTCTAGGTTACGCAGATGTTTTAAATTATAATGAAAGTAATAAACCTAGAGAATTTCAAATAGAATTAAATCCAATTATAGGTTCACATGATATATTGGAAACATTGGCTCATGAGATGGTACACATCAAACAATATGCCTACATTGAAATGAATGAGTTCGGCACTCGATGGAGAGGCCAAAGGATTACCGAAAATATGGATTATTATGATGAACCGTGGGAAATAGAAGCACACGGGTTATCAACAGGATTGTTTACCAAATTTGCAATCAAAGAAAAGTTGTGGGAAGTTTTTGCTGATGTTCGTAATCCGGATGCACCTTTAAGTCCAGAACCTATTGCTTGGAAAAATATACCACAAATAACCATTGACAATCAACCTATATAATGTTATAGTATTACATATGCGGTCGGGGTATAGAACCAGAGTAGGTGTCCAACCTACTCATCTAGTGCGAATCTAGACCACCGCTCCAAATTCTTAAAGGACTATATTATGGCAGTTGCGAAATCTAAAAAGAAAAATCCCATGTTAACCAAAAACGGCAAACCAAGATTGGGTCCTTTAAACATTGCTCAGCTCAACGATATGTTGGAGAAAACGAGCAAGCCAAAAATCAAAGCAAAAATTAGAAATGCTATTGCAAAAAAGAGCCCTAATAGCTCAGTTGGTAGAGCAACTGATTTGTAATCAGTAGGTCCCGTGTTCGAGTCATGGTTGGGGCACCACTAATTGTTTTGAGGAGTTGGTTCAGGATTAGATTGAGCATTTAAAAACGCTTCGAGTAAAATTGATACATCACCATATTGGTAATCTTCAAGTATTTCAATTACAATATCAAGAACTTCAATTTGCCTTTTAAAATTTTGTAATTCATTTATTCGCATTTTTAATTGACTTTCGGCAAACATTTTTAAAAAGTTTTCACCACCATCTTTTTTCTTTTTTATTTTGTTTATTATTTTATTTAATTTTTCAATGTAACCATTACAAGTATTAATGTTGTTGTTTACATTATCTTTCTCACGCCTACTTTCATTTTTCATAATTAAAACCAAATCATCAATATCGGCATTAATATTTGGTATTAGATTGAAAAATAAACGGCTGAGTTGATCAAGTGCTTCGGTTTGAATATTTGGTCCTTGATTATAATATCCTGTAGTATCGTATTTTTTTCTGTTTATAGGATCACTAAGCACTTCATAAGCGTGTTTGATTTTTTTAAACAAATCTGGATCACCACCTTCTTTATCTGGATGATGTTGTTGAGCAAGAGATTTGTATTTGGCTTTTATCTCGTCAAAAGATGCATTCTTAGAGAGGCCTAATATATCATATAAATTTATGTCCATGATTTATTTATGTAGCTTAAACCAGTTTCAAATGACATATATAATTATAGCGGGGTAGCTCAGAGGTAGAGCATTGGACTCATAATCCAGGGGCCGTAGGTTCGATTCCTTCCCCCGCAACCAACAAGGAGATATTATGACTGAACCAAAAAAGCCAGCAGTAACATTACCTAAAGTAAAAGTTCCAGCAGCACCAAAACCAAAACAAACATTTGTTCCTAAGATGACTGTAATGCGAAAGGCAGGTAGAGGTAGATGACATCCGATTTAGAGAAGTATCGTCAACAAGCTTTAGAGTTGTGGTTTACCAAGGGAGGTTCATGCACTGGTGCACAACCTCCTGAACCAAAAGATATTGATGATGCAATTGCTGAAGATGAAGAATTTAAACGTATAGAAAAACAACATAAATAATAAATGGCATACTCAGATAAAGTTATAGACCACTATGAAAACCCACGCAATGTGGGTAAACTGGACTCGGCCGACATTAATGTTGGTACTGGTATGGTTGGTGCACCAGCTTGTGGTGATGTAATGAAATTACAAATAAAGGTTGACCATGATACAGGTATTATTACAGATGCAAAATTTAAAACGTATGGCTGCGGATCGGCTATTGCAAGTAGTTCGCTCGTCACGGAATGGGTCAAAGGAAAAACTCTCGACCAAGCAGGAGCAATCAAAAACTCCGAAATTGCCGAAGAGCTAGCCCTTCCGCCAGTTAAGATTCATTGTTCAATCCTTGCGGAAGACGCTATTAAGGCAGCAATAAACAATTACAAAGGAAAAAATGTTAACGATAACTGCAAGTGCAATTAATAAAGTTCGTGATTTGATGATTGAAGAAAAATTACCTGATGGAGTTGGAGCTTTAAGAATGTTTGTAAAAGGTGGCGGTTGTTCTGGTTATCAATATGGTTTTACTTTTGAAGAAGAAATTGCAGAAGATGATTTTGTATTTGAAAATGAAGGTGTCAAAGTAATTGTTGATATGATATCATCCCAATATCTTCAAGGTGCAACATTGGATTACAAAGAAGAAAAATTTAATTCACAATTCGTAATTAGTAATCCAAATGCTAAATCAACTTGTGGTTGTGGTTCTTCTTTTAACGCTTAAGTGTTACTTATTTAGGATATTTTAGATATAGCTTCTAGTGCCATAAGAGTCAAACTACCAATCAATACAATTGCAAATATTACTTGCGGCAATTTATTCATAATACCTCCATTTCAGTTATTTATTTAACCACTCCTGATTCAATTACCATTGAACATAAACAGAATATAAGAACGAGCATGAAAACGATTGGTTGCATATTCATTTATATTTTATATAATTTAAAAAAATATGTTACCAGAGCTGCAGCCGTCATACACCACCAAAATAATTGAGCCTGTTTATTTCTGTCTTTATCCATGTATTTTAATTCATCAGCTCTATCTTTTTCCATTTTTGCTTTGGTTGCTTCAATCTCAGCCCAAGCAGTTTTACCATATTTTTTAATAGCTTCTAGTTTCAATTCGTCAATTTTTCGTTGATGAGCTTTTTCTTTTTGATATTTTTCGTAAGCCTTAAATTCAGCCATTGTGGCTAAGTATTCTTGTTCTGCTTTAGCCTTCAATCTTTGAACGTGCTGTTGTTGAACAGCCTTTTCCATATCCGCTTGTTGGTCGGTAACCACAGCGCTTAATTGTTTGCTTGCTCCTTGAGCAGCTTTGAGGGTATTAGCGGCACCTTGAGCGCCGGCAACAAATGGATCGGACATTTGATTTCTTTTGGTTGTGTTGATGGGGATAATAAAGAATACCGAATGTCAGGTTGACATGGAGAGATAAATCAGATATAATTTCAATTCAACTACATAGTTATTTAGTCCTTGGAGATAATAAATGAGAATTTTGACATTAAAATTAGTGACCGGTGAAGAGGTTTTGGGTGAGATTGAATCGGAATCCGAAACTGAATTTGTGCTGGTTAATGCTGTTGGTATCGCTGTTGTGCGTGGTAAAGATGGTCAACCAAACGTAGGTTTTGCGCCATTTCCCATTCATGCCGAACAAAAATCTGGTGCCGTGGTTGCCTTGAATAAGAAAAGTGTAGTATACTCCTATGTTCCGGCACAAGATTTTATTAATAATTACAATCAAATCTTTGGTTCTGGAATTGTTGTTCCTCCAACCAAATCACTAATTACAGGTTAATGAGTTCTTTTTATACTAATGTTCAGAGTATCGGTGGTAACATACTCTATCGTGGCATTCAAAACGGTAAGAAAATAAAGACGAGAGTTGAATATGCTCCGTCTTTATTTTTCCCATCTAAACGAATCACCAACTTCACAAATCTGGAAGGTGATTATCTTGAAGAAAAAAAACTAGCATCAATCAAAGCTGCCAGAGAATACATCAAACAATTTGAAGGTGT
>Ga0247834_1001958_pt1 | contig 32758 bp, 28 predicted proteins | sample LaCruzMarch2015__8_FD_187118 | JGI IMG/M metagenome (GOLD analysis project Ga0247834, IMG submission 187118) | Freshwater microbial communities from meromictic Lake La Cruz, Castile-La Mancha, Spain - LaCruzMarch2015_12m | ecosystem: Environmental > Aquatic > Freshwater > Lake | place: Spain... | reverse complement strand
CATTGATCCAAATGGCAGATACCCAATGACAGAATTGAGTAAAATGTTTGATGAAAACATTTCCTTTAATCGTACTGAATATTTATCTGTAAGAGTAGATGTGATGGATGAAGACCCTAAATTGGCAGCAGATATTGCCAATGAGATTTCTGCATTGCTTGATACAGTAAAAACAAGAATGCAACACGAAAGAGCAAAAAAAGCACTTTATATTGTTGAAAAAGAATACAAAGATTTTGAAAGATATTTAGCCGCCAGAGAAGATACTTTAACCAAACTAAGACTTCTTGGAGTATTAAACTATGAAGCACAAGTTGAACGTCTTACAGAAACATTGGGTAAAGCACAAATTGCTAACAATCAAAACACTGTAAATGCAATAAAAGAGCAAATGGCAGTGCTTGCGAAATATGGTGGTTTATATACTTCCATTACTGAAGATATGGAACATGATAGAGAGGCGCTGAGCAGATTGAAAACAAAATATGAGGAAGCTAAAGTTGATGCTACTGAGAGATTACCCAATAAGTTTGTGGTAAATGTGGCGAAACCTGCAGAGAAAAAATCATATCCTGTGCGTTGGTTAATTGTATTGGTTTCAACAATGTCGGTGTTTTTACTTTCAATAGTAGTAATGTTGATTTTAGAAAATGTGAGACGTGTAGGAGTAATTTCCAGTGAACGCGCTTAAGTTTTTGACGGATAAAAATAATTGGTCCATAAGATGGTTTTACGGACTAATAGCTGCTTTTATAGCAGTTAACTCTTATTTACTGACCCAAGAATTTTATCTACTGCCTTTGTTGCCTTTGGTAGTATTGATTCTTTTTTCTGCGCTCGTTTCTTTAGATAAGTTAGTATATTTTATTCTGTTTTTTGTACCATTATCTTTAACAGTAGAGTTTAATGAGTATGCTGCGCTAACATTACCAACAGAGCCATTGCTGTTTGGAGTGATGTTGGTATTTTTCTTTAAATTGATATTTGAAGGAGGTTTTGACAAGAAAATAACGCAGCATCCTGTTACAATTTTTATAATTTGTCATTTAGTTTGGATGTGTATCACATCACTTACAAGCTCAATGCCTTTGGTTTCGATTAAGTTTACCATTGCCAGATTATGGTTTGTAGTTAGTTTCTATTTTGTTGCCTCTCAAATATTTAAAAAACAAAAAAACATACGGTTTTGGATATGGCTATTTACTATTCCGTTAAGCATTGTAATTGTTTACTCCGTAATTCAATTTTTTAACTTTAATATTGATAAGAACGCTCTTTACTGGGTAATGCAGCCATTTTTTAAAGACCATACAATTTATGGGGCTGTAATTGCGATGATGCTGCCTGTGATGTTTGTGTTTAGCTTTGATAAATCTTATCCTCCTTCTTATCGACTGTATTCATTTGGGTTTTTCTTAATAATACTTGTTGGAATTGTAGTTTCTTACACAAGAGCTGCTTGGTTAAGCGTTGCTGCCGCTTATTGCATCTATTTGATCTATCTTTTTAAAGTAGATTGGAAACTAATAATTGCAGGTTTTTTTATAATCACTGCGACTTTGTTCTATTACAAAGAAGATATTTTACTGAAAATTGAAAGGAATAAACAAAGTTCTTCTAAGGATTTGGGTGAACATCTTCAATCTGTTTCTAACATTAAAAATGACGCTTCTAACTTAGAAAGAATAAATAGGTGGAGTTCTGCTTTAAGAATGTTTGAGAAAAAACCATTTCTTGGCTTCGGACCAGGTACATACAGATTTAAATATGCCCCTTATCAGCGTTCTTATGAATTAACTTATGTGAGCACCAATGCAGGAAAACTGGGAAATGCACATAGCGAATATTTAGGCCCTTTAGCAGAACAAGGAGTTTTGGGAACTTTATTTATGTTAGGAATTATAATAAGTACTATTGTCACTGCTACCAGATTATATTACAATTCAAAAAGTACTGAAATAAAGTTTCTAACCATAGGCATTTTAATTGGCCTATTTACTTATTTCATGCATGGTTTTTTAAACAATTTTCTTGATCAGGATAAGGCATCTGCCCCATTTTGGTCTATGATTGCAATTATTGTAGCACTTGATGTGTACCATAACAATAACGAAAAACAAGAAGAATTAGAAGAACCTGCAAGTTAATAAAGCAATATCATCGATATAAGGCTGATTGCCTTTATAAGTAATTAAGTAATCGAGTAAAATTCTATTAAAATCTTCTGAATTACAGCCCTTATTTTGATGCATGATTAGCTCGAGTTGTTCTATTCCAAAATCTTTTCCCCCTTCATTTTCTTGTTCTACTAAACCGTCGGTATAACAAAGCAAACGTGAGTTTTTTGCTACCTCAACTTCACCTTCTTCTAATCGAAACAATTTCTCTAGCATTCCAAGTCCTGTTGTTCCTTCTTTTAAAAGTATAGAATCATTTTGAGAAGTTAAAATTGGTGGATTATGCCCAGCATTTACAAAGTTTAATTTTCTGCTCAATTTATTGTACCTAGCGATGAACATGGTAATAAACTTTTCGCCTTTTGCACTTTCTGCAACTCTATTATTGAGGTCATGAATTATCTTTTTGAGGTCGGTTGTAATACCAATCAACGCATGCAGATAAGCCTGGAAATTTGCCATTAATAATGCTGCCGCAACGCCCTTTCCGGAAACATCGGCCACACAAAAAATAACTTCATCGTCATTTACACTTATAAAATCATAGTAATCGCCACCAATATGCCGCTGTGGTTGGTAAAATGCAGCAAAATCGAAATACTCATCATTTGGCAAGCTTGATGGTATAAGCATGTTTTGCACTTCTTTGGCCATTTCCATTTCTCGTTTGTACATTTCCTGTTGCACATTGTCTTTGAACAAACGCTTGTTTTCGATGGCAACAGAAATTACATTACTGATGGTTTCAACAAATTCTAAATCATGGGCACGTGCAATTTCAAGCGAGGCTTCATCTAAATCGCCAATTAACAAAATTGCCAATGCATGTTTCTTATGATAAACTGGAATTACTACATTAAAATTCTTAAGATTCTCAGGAGAATTTTCATCTATAAAAGTGAGTTCCTCAAACTGCAATAAATCAATTTCCGGTTTTATGACTCTTGTTTCGTTTGTTGCACCATAAGATACTTGCCATCGCCAGATTTCGTCGAATGAGCAATAAGCAAATTTTGTATAACCCAATTGCTGTTTTAAAATGTATTCGAAAATGCTGAATAAATCGGATGCTGGAAAATTATTGTTGATGGCACGCGTAACCTGAAGCAAAGAATATAGCTGCTTCTTGTAATGTTGGTCTTTAGAAAATTTTACTGCCTCAATCAATTTATTTATATTAACTAACCTATCATCTTTGCTTTTATAGTTCGCTTTCTGTTGCTGAATTTTTGCGAGCTACTAAATCTGGTAAATATTTTAAAGCTGCCAATTCCTTCATTTTTTGTCGGGCATCTTGTGTGGGACTTCCGAAATACGTTTTGTTTCCTTCTAAGGATTTCGGAACTCCACTTTGGGCTAAAACAATGGCTCCTTCGCCAATTGTAAGGTCTTTAGAAACACCAACTTGCCCCCAGAGAATAACATTATTTTCGATAGTGGCTACACCTGCCACACCTACTTGAGCGGCGAAAAGGCAATTTTCGCCCACTACTGTATCGTGACCAATATGAATTTGATTGTCGAATTTGGTTCCATTTCCAATAACAGTATCGCCAGAAACGCCTTTGTCGATGGTGCAACTGGCGCCAATCTCCACATCATTTCCTATTACTACTCGTCCGCAACTTTTCATTTTATCGTAGCCTTCGGGTCGGCGTTTAAAGTAAAATGCATCTGCCCCAATCACTGAATTGGCATGTATTATAACCCGATCGCCTAAAACACAATGGTCGTAAATGGTAACGTTTGGATGAATGAGGCAATCTTCGCCAATAGTAACATTGTTTCCAATAAAAGCTCCGGGTTGAATAATGGTTCCTTTGCCAATTTTAGCAGATGTATTTACCAATTGTTCTGCTGGTTGAAAGGGTCTAAAAAAATCTACTAAAAAATTATAATCACGAAAAGGATCATCGCTAATGATGAGCCCTTTGCCTTCTGGGCAAGGAACGTCTTTATTGATTAAAATAGTAGTTGCTGCAGAATTCAAGCATTTATCGTAATATTTTGGATGGTCTACAAAAGACAAATCGCCATTTTCTACCTTATGAATCTCGTTAATTCCGCTCACAATATGATTTGGATTGCCTTTGAATTCGGCGTTAATCAACTGACTTAGTTCTTTTAAAGAAATAGGAGGATGCAACTTCATAAATAATGCTGAAAGTGCCGAAAGGTAATAAAATACATTTGATGCGCTAAATGCTATTTTTATGAATGCAGCCGCGCCCTTGATTGAGGCAAGTATACTGCGACTGAAAGAAGCAGATACTACCGAAAGCGAGAAAAGGCGCCCAAAAAAATAAAATCGGCTTAAAACAATGCGAGCAATATTTGTGACAAGCCAGCGTAATTATAAAGTTGTAATGAGGAAACAGATAGAATAAAAAAGAAAGAAATTCTTTTTCAAAAATTATCTTTGCAGGCTAAAGCGAGATTTGATTTCAACTAAATGACAGTAAATGAAGCTCTTCAATTGTTAGAATTGACTTTACCTGTAAGTCATGAGGAAGTGCGGCTTGCTTTTAGGAAAATGGCAAAGCGGTTTCATCCTGATTTATTCATAGAAATTAAAGAGCAACAGGCCGCATCGTTAAAATTTATTGAGGCAAAAAAAGCAAATGACTTCTTATTAAAATTACCTGTTGAGGCAATTAATGACATAAGAAAACGGCCAATTGCCAGCCAAAGAATAAAACGCGAAAGAGCAGCAGCACCGCCACCTCCAAAAGTTAATTCTCCTTTAATTAAAGAATTAGACAATATTGCGAGTTTGTTTCACCTTATAAATGAACAAGGTAAAGAGTTGAAATGGTGGAGTAAATTGAAGAAATTTAAATTTAACCCTTTAGAAATTGTAGGGAAATGGTATGAATTTTTGATTGAAAAATCGTTTCCTGGAGAGAAAAAATTAGGCGCTATAGGATTTGCTTTTTATCGATTTTTTAGATTACTGTATGGCAGTATTGTTTTAATTGTTGGAATGTTGGTAATGTCTATAGGTGGTTTAATTGCTGCAATAGTTTTACTTCCTTCTTTTGGTGTATTTTATATTTGTTATTATTTTTATAATCAATACTTAGAAAGGATAAGTTTGGAATTAAATAAAATGATAATTCCTAACAATTTTAATAGTTGGAGAAATGCTAAATCTATTTATTTAAAATATAGAATTATGCCAATGATTTTATTTATTTCTCTGGCTGCAAGTCTTTTATTTTTAGCTCAGTATGGGAGTTTCTTCGTAAATTCTATTGCACTATTTTACTCAATATTGGTGTTAATGCTTTGTTTGAGTATTTTTTCTGAATTTCTTTTATTCAAAAAAACTGTGCGTAAAAGAAGTGCTGAATTTACTGGAGCTTAACAATTATTGGTCTTGTAAATCGAACCATTGTCTGCGTCGGTTCATTTTTAAGTCTTGAAGCATTGCTGATTTTACCTGAATAGTAAAGCTGTAACTTTTTCGGAAACCGAATGGAATCCAGTTGAAGCGCATTTCCCAACAATGTAAATCGCGCACAATATCTATGCTGGTAAATGTGAATTCTTTTTGTTTAAAATCGTAGCCGGAATTAAAACCTAATTTCCATTTTTGAGTAATAGAAACATCACCATTAAAATTCAAAATTTGATTTCTTTTAAGTTCATTTCCACTGGCTGTTATTCCATAAATGTAACTTAGGTTTAATCGCCATGGAATATCAAAATCATAATAATTTAGAGGATTTCTGTTGATGGCGGCCATTTCTTCAGGAGTTCCCTTTTGGGTGGTTTTGTTTGTTTTCTTTTTACTGGCTAATGAGGTTGTTAATGCTAAACTGGAACTGAGCATGCGCAATAACTGCCCAGATTCATTGAACTGAAACTTATTAACCCTGAGGTTGTTATTAGGATTGATGGCATAAAAATCGTAATTACTACTATAAACAACATCTAATTTTTTAAACAATTTTGTTCGGGCTGCAATATTAATTGGTGCCCAATTAAGAGAGTCTGCAGCCAAATTATAAGAAGTTCCAAAATTCAAAGCATCCAAAATCACCACTTTTTTTAATCCGGTGCCAGTTGTATCGCGTTTAGATTTGAATTTGCCTTCAATATTATTATTCACGTTAAAACCAATGGTACCTTGCCTTCCAACCGTGGGCTGCCCATACAAACCTTGTTCGAAAGGCGACCAAAGTTGGAGCACTGAATTAGTTGAGGGGTCGATGAGCTGTCTTTGAGTTCCAAAATCGGGTTGCAACCTGAAACTCACTTGAGGATTCATAACGTTTCTTATGGTGTTTTTACCAAGTTTCAGGAAGCTATAAACTCTTGTGGTAATTGATGTACTAAAATTATATTCAGCAAGTGTTTTGAATTGTCTCAAAGTATCTATGAGAATGGAATTAGAAGTGGTATCGAATTGTTTGTCGATAGAACTAAAATAATTGCGCATTAAAAAGTTTACGCTAGGCGTAACGGTAAAATATTTTAGCACTTGCAAAGAAGTAGAAATGGGCAAAGTATGCTGTACTCCATTGTTGAATTTGCTGAGCCAGCCTGGTCTTCCTATTAATGAATCTGCTATGGTAATGCTATTTCTGCTTTGCATGGTATAAGTAACACCAATTTTTTCGTACCACCTCTCAGTTCCAATAACTTTTTTACGTTTTGCCGGAAAAAGTCTATTGGTATTGAGTTGAAATTCAGGCGCTGATAAAGTAATAATTTTAGTTGCCGTGTTTTGACTATGACCAGCACTCACGTTGATGTTGATGGGCAATTTTACAAAAGATTTATAATAGGAAATGCTTGATTGGAAAGTGTTGGCAACAATTGTAGCAGCGTTTTGAGAATTCAGCGCATTATAATTACTTGTTCCAGCTTGCACACTTGCTGAAAACCGAGAATTAGGTCTTGCCTTAGCATCTTGACTGTGTTTCCAATTAACAAAGAAATCTTTACTCACCCTAGAGCCGAGCAATTCTGGATCTCCTTGTAAAATATTAGAGTACCTAAGGTCAAGGTTTCCATTATAATGATAGCGATTGTTGTATGAAATTCCAGATTTTACGCCCCAGCTTCCACGTGAATATATATCACCACGAATCGAAGCATCAATATAATCGTTGATACCAAAGTAATAACCTCCATCAGTAAGAAAGAAACCCAACGCAGGAGAATCACCATATTGAGGGAAAAGAATTCCGGACTTACGCGTTGTGCTATTAGGAAACAATCCAAAAGGAACTACCAATGGAGTTGGAACATCTTCTATCACCAAATTCGCAGGACCAGATACAATTTTATCGTTTGGAATTACTTTGATTTTACTTGCATTGATAAAGAAGTGAGGATGGTCTGGCAAATCGCAAGTGGTGTATTTGCCATTCTTCACATAAAACTCATCTTTTTCATTTTTTTTCACTTGTTCTCCATGCAAAAAACCATCTCCTTGCTTTGTAAAAACCCCGGAAATTTTGCCTTTTTTCGATTTGAAATTGTAATCAATTTTATCTGCGTTGAAGGTTTGTGAGCCCTCGTCGAAAACAGGTTCACCTTTTATTTTTCCGGTGCTATCTGGTCTTCCTTCGGCATGCACAACATTGTTTCCCCAATTTATTTCTATATAATCGGCAGTTAAATGTATCTTATCATATTTAACATCAGCACTTCCATATAAATAAATCTTTTTGCTCTTCATATCGAAGCGCATAGAATCGCTGGCTTGATAATCGACTTTTGAATCTAACGCATCAGAAGAAGCTGGTAATTGGCCAACTTCAAGCTTTTTTATTGTCTTTGAGGTGTCTTTTTTAGAAGAATCTGGCGTTAATTGTGTTTCTACAGACAAGGTTTTTGACATCAATGCGTTATTCTCCAATACTTGCGCTGACACATTTGTGCCTCCAAATATTGTGAATAAAACTGTTGTTAAGTGTTGAAGCGCGTAAGCGAAACGCAATGTCAGATAAGATTAGTTTTGTAAAATTCGATGTTAACGGCTGCAAAACTAATTTATTTCAGTGCAATCGAAGATGATTACTACAAAACAGATGAAACATAGATTGTTAAAAAGCTTTTTAATTTTACTCTTCTTCATAGTATTAGCGGGTATTACAGTGTATTTTTCTACACCTTTACAAGCTGTTAAAAAAGATAAAAGAGCTTCAGTAATGAGGACAATTGTAATTGACCCAGGACATGGCGGACACGATCCTGGTTGCCATGGTTCTTCTGCAAATGAAAAAAATGTGGCTTTGGCTGTTTCATTAAAGCTTGGTAAATTAATAGAACAACATTTTCCTGATGTGAAGGTTATTTTTACCAGAAAAACAGATGTATTTGTTGAATTGTACAGAAGAGCACAAATTGCAAATGAAAATAAAGCAGATTTGTTTGTTTGTATTCATTGCAATAGCGGGCCAAAAACAGCTTATGGGGCGGAAACATTTGTGATGGGTTTGCACAAAACAGACGATAATTTAAATGTTGCGAAAAGAGAAAATGCCGTAATTCTACAGGAAGATAATTACGAAAGAAAATACGATGGTTTCGACCCTAATAGTCCTGAAGCAAACATTATTTTCTCGCTTTATCAAAATGCTTTTTTAGATCAGAGCTTGTATTTTGCCGATAGATTGCAACATGAGTTTAAAACATATGCAAACAGACATAACAGAGGTGTGAAACAAGCTGGATTTCTTGTTTTGTACAAAACTACCATGCCCTCAGTTTTGATTGAAACAGGATTTTTAACAAATGGGGAAGATGAAAAATTCTTAAAAAGTGAGTTAGGTCAACAAAAAATGGCAAATGCTATTTTAAAAGCTTTTAACACTTATAAACATTGGGTAGATGGCACTTCTATCAAACAGATACCGATTGAAGAAATTACTGAAGTTGATAAGCCAAAAACAATAGTAGAACAACCACAGGAAACTATTTCTACCAATTCTAATGCAATTAAGGAGAAAGTAAAACCAGGTGAAGATGAAATCATCTATCGTGTTCAAGTATATAATTCACCTGAAAGAGTATCTTTAAAATCTTCAAGATTTAGAGGCAGGACAGATGTTTGGGAATATAATGTGAACAATTCTTGGAAATATACCGTAGGAAATTGCGAAAAACAAGAAGAAGCCATAAAATTGCAAAGCGAAATGAAAAAATTGGGCTTTACTGACGCTTTCGTGGTAGTATTTAAAAATAACAATCGCATCAGTTTACAAGAAGCGCAAACCATTACACCTTAAAATATTAAATGAATGAAAATAAAGTTAACAAAGGAAGCAAGAGTCGGTTTGGTAATGGTAGCCGCTATTTTGTTTTTCTATTTTGGATTTAATTATTTGAAAGGTAAAAATGTCTTCTCTCCATCCAGAACTTTTTATGCTGTTTTTGATGATGTTGACCAATTAATGCCATCGGCGCGTGTTCAATTAAATGGAATGCAAGTAGGAATTATAGATAATATTTATTTTGAGTCAGATCATTCGTTTAGAATGATTGTAAAAATTCTAATAACCAACAGAAATGTAACTATTCCCGAAGACAGCGAAGCGCATATTGTGAGTGATTTATTAGGTACGCGAACTTTAGAACTCACTTTAGGTAAATCGAAAACATTTGCTGTTAAAGGTGATACTTTAACTTCTGTAAGAGATACTGGAATTACTGATGAAATAAAAAATGCAATACTTCCGCTTAAAAAACAAATTGAAAAACTAGCGAATTCAGTTGATACAGTGCTTGTTGGGCTAAATGCCGTTTTTAATACCAAAACTCAAAATGGACTGGTAAATAGTTTCGAAAGCATTAACACTTCCTTGTTAACCTTTGAACATACAGTTAAAGAATTCGATATTTTAGTTACCAACGAACGTAAAAAAATGGGCGATATATTTACAAATGTCCATTCTATAACCGAAAACTTAAAAAACAACAACGATAAAATTAGTGGTGTTTTTAATAATTTGGAGAGAATTACAGATGATGTGGCGAAGAGTAATGTGAAACAAACAATGACCGATTTAAGCAGCGCTGTGAATAGTTTCAACAATATTCTAAATAAAATTGAAAAGGGTGAAGGCAGCATTGGTCAACTAACCACCAATGATTCTCTCTACAATAATCTAGATGCTAGTTCTAGGAATTTAAGCTTATTGCTCGAAGATATGAAAGCAAATCCTAAACGATATGTGCATTTTTCTCTCTTCGGAAAAAAAGAAAAAACGAACAAGCCATAACTTCTGAGGTTTATTAAATTGGGAAGTTTATATTTGTTCAATTCAAAATAATAGTATGGGTATTGAAAATGTTTTGTTCACCATTATACTTGCTGCTGGTGCAGGTCTATTTACATGGAATGTTAGAAAAATAATTCGTAACATTCAACTAGGAAAAAAGCTAGATAGAACTGACCAACCGGCTAAACGCTGGAAGATAATGGCAAAAGTAGCTTTAGGACAAAGCAAAATGTTAGTGCGTCCAATTCCAGCTATTCTGCATTTGTTTGTTTATGTTGGTTTTGTAATAATCAATATTGAAGTCTTAGAAATTGTGTTGGATGGAATATTAGGAACACACAGGTTGTTTTCATTTTTAGGTGGCTTTTATGATTTCTTGATTGCCAGTTTTGAAATCTTAGCCTTATTAGTATTGATAGGAGTTGTAGCATTTTTTATAAGGAGAAATGTTATTTATATAAAAAGATTTAGACAAGGCGAATTAAATGGATGGCCTCGTTCGGATGCGAATATTATTTTAGGAATTGAAGTTTTACTTATGTCAGCATTTTTAATTATGAATGCGAGTGATTCCATATTAGCTTCCCGAAACTTTGGACATTACATTACTGCTGGTTCATTTCCTGTGAGTGGCTTTTTAGTTCCTTTGTTCGATTCTCTTTCAAACACCTCTTTGGTGTTTTTGGAGCGATCTACTTGGTGGTTTCACATTTTAGGCATCTTAGCATTTCTAAACTACCTGCCCTACTCTAAGCATTTCCATATTATTCTAGCTTTCCCAAATGTGTATTATTCGAATTTGGAAGCGAAGGGGCATTTCACCAATATGGATGCAGTTACCAATGAGGTAAAATTAATGCTTGACCCATCTGCAACACCTGTAGAAATTGAAGGTCCAGTAAAATTCGGAGCAAAAGATGTTCAAGACCTTACCTGGAAAAATTTACTAGACGCCTACACTTGCACCGAATGTGGAAGATGCACTTCTGAATGTCCGGCAAACCAAACTGGCAAATTGTTAAGTCCAAGGGCAATCATGATGAAAACCCGCGATAGACTTGAAGAAGTAGGTAAAAATATTGATAAGAATAAAGGAACATTTGTAGACGATGGAAAATCGTTGTTACATGATTATATTTCACCTGAAGAACTTTGGGCATGCACCACTTGCAATGCTTGTGTGGAAGCTTGTCCAGTTAATATTGACCCCTTAAATATAATTGTTGATTTGCGCAGACAATTGGTAATGGAAGAAAGTGCACCACCTGCTTCCTTAAGCACCATGTTCAACAACATGGAAAACAATGGAGCGCCTTGGCAGTTCTCTCCTGCAGATAGATTAAACTGGGCTTCTGAATCTTAAAAATCCACATAAGAATGAAAATTAAAACCGTTGCTGAATACATTGCAGAAGGAGACAGTCCTGAAATTCTTTTTTGGGTTGGTTGTGCTGGCAGTTTCGACGACAGAGCGAAGAAAGTAACAAAAGCTGTTGCTAAAATTTTAGATGCAGCACAAGTAAAATTTGCAGTTTTAGGTACAGAAGAATCTTGTACAGGCGATCCTGCAAAAAGGGCAGGAAACGAATTTTTATTTCAAATGCAAGCCATGCAAAATATTGCAGTTTTAAATGGATATGAGATAAAGAAAATTGTAACAGCTTGTCCTCATTGTTTTAATACTTTGAAAAATGAATATCCTGATTTAGGAGGAAATTACGATGTTGTTCACCACAGCCAACTCATAGAACAGTTGCTGAATGATGGTAAAATAAAAGTGGAGGGAGGCGAATTTAAAGGAAAGAAAATTACTTTTCACGACCCTTGCTACTTAGGAAGAGCAAATGGTGAATATGAGGCGCCAAGGTCTGTTCTTGCTAAGTTAGATGCAGAATTAGTTGAAATGAAAAGATGCAAAGCCAAAGGTCTTTGTTGTGGAGCCGGCGGGGCACAAATGTTTAAGGAAGCAGAAAAAGGCGACAAAGAGGTGAATGTAGAACGCTCTGAGGAAGCTTTAGCTTTACAACCAAACATAATAGCGGTTGGATGTCCTTTTTGCAGTACAATGATGACTGATGGAGTAAAACTCGCTGAAAAAGAGGGAACTGTGAGTGTTCTTGACATTGCAGAATTAATAGCACAAGCTGCAGATTTGTAATTTGTATACTGTTTTTTTATTACTTTCGAAGTAACTAAAAACTTTATCATGGAAACAGCTTTTCAACACATTGAAGATTCAGATAGAATTTGGGTATATCAGGCCAAACGTGTTCTTTTGAATGAAGAAATTACAGCACTAACAGACTCAGGAAAAATGTTTGTGGCGAACTGGGCAGCACATGGTAAACCATTGCGAGCAGAAATAATGGTATTGAACAATTTATTTGTAATTGTAATGTTAGATGAGCGTCAGGCAATGGCCACTGGTTGTTCTATAGATAAATCAATTGGTTGGATTACTGCAATGGGTTTAAAGCTTGGAGTAGATTTTATGGACCGCACACAAATAGTTTGGTATGATGATAATGAGCATCTGCAGATTTCAAGTTTAGATGAATTTGAGACTTTGGCCAATCAAGGACAAATAAGTTCAGACACGATGGTCTTTAACAACCTGGTTTTCTCTGGAAAGGAATTAAAAAACAATTGGAAGATTCCTGCAAAAGAAAGCTGGCACAGCAGGTATTTTAAAGAGAAGTTACAGGACTAAGAAATCCTAAGAGTTACATATCAATTGCAGTAAAAATTAGGTAAGCTCCAAATACAATAATAACAACACCCGATAATCTTTGAATTAGGGTAAGTGCTTTGGGGTTTAGAAACCTTTTCAAACTTACTGCAAGGTATATTTTCGCTATGTCGATACCGAAATAAGTAGTCAAAGTTGCTAAGAAATAGGTAATTACAAGTGACTGTCTATTATCGAATGTGGCAAAAGCACCTGCTGCAGCAGTAAACCAAATTATTAGGACAGTTGGATTTAAGAAGTTTACAAAAAAACCTTTTGCTATTAGCCCTAAACTCTTCAATCCTCCAGTAGCTCTAATTCCACTTGCTTTTAGAGGTTTATCAATGTTATTTAAGACATCATCAATATTATGCATTATTCCCGGCTCTTCTTCCTCGTCAGAAACATTTACTTTCTTTAGGTTAAAAAAAGGAATTATGCCAAATACAATTAAAATCCCTCCACCAATTAAAGCAATCAAGTCTTTATACACTTCATTGTTTAATATTATAGATGCTCCAAAAAATGCAATTACTATATAAAACACATCACTTAAAAAAACTCCGGTATCAAATATAATTGCTTCTTTGACACCCTTTTTTATACTAGTAGAAAGCAACATAAAAAAAACAGGACCAAAAGACAAGCTTAACCAAAGTCCTGTCAGAAAACCTGTCCATAGTGCTCCTTTCATTCAATGTTACAATTTAGAATTTTGCGCAATATAAGCTTCCCATTCGGCTAATTGCTCTTTTTTCAAAACACGAGGAAATTTATTTTGGCCTCCTTCTTTCCCCTTACTTCTCATCCAATCGTAAAACATGTTAACTGGCAAAACTTGCAATTGCATTTCTTTTAGTGCTGACCTTCGTTCAACTTTATAATCGTCGTTTACAGATTTAATATATTCGTCTAACTTTAATCTAAAATCTTCGGCATCAACTTTATCATCTGTTCCGATAAACCATTTATGTTTAAATATCTTATCATCAATTTCACCTGCCACACAAAATTCGGGAACTTCAATTTTTAAATCATTTGCAGCACTTAAAATCCCATGATTCATATTATCTACGCTCATGTGCTCTCCACATAGACTTAAATAGTGCTTTGTACGTCCTGTAATAGTTATTTCACTTTTAGATTTATCTAGGAATCTAATAGTATCGCCAATCATATATCTCCAAGCACCTGCGCAAGTAGAAAGTATAATAGCATACTCAACACCTTCTTTTATTTCATTTATTGAAAGAACTTCAGGGTTTTCTACCAATGACCCATCAAAATTAAAATTGAGTTCATTAAAAGGAATAAACTCCAGAAAAATGCCGTTGTTTAACACTAGTTCCATTCCTTGCATGTCTTTTTTGCTTTGTAAAGCAATAAATCCTTCTGAGGCAAGGTAAGTTTCAATGTAATCTAATGGTTTAGAAAGAAGCTTTTCAAAACCTTTTTTATAAGGCTCAAAGAATACTCCTCCATGCACATAAATACTTAGATTTGGCCAGATATCATGAATTGTGGTTAGGTGGTAATGATTAATTACCCTTTCCATCACGATTTGCACCCAAGCAGGTACTCCTACGATAATTCCAATATCCCATTCCTTGGCAGAACGCACAATCTCTTCTAATTTTGCCTCCCAATCTCGCTCTTTGGCAATTTTCTTTCCCGGTTTATAATGTGCTTGAAACCAAAAAGGCACTTGAGCAGCATTAATTCCACTTAAATCGCCTTCATAATAACTGCTTTTTTTCTGAAGATCTGTAGAACCACCAATCATCAAAATTCCTTTTTCAAATACCTCAGGTTCGAGATTGTAATCAGCTAAAGAAAGAATCTGTCTAACACTAGTTCTCCTGATACTTCTAATCATAGAAAGTGTAACAGGAATTTTTTTACTTGGGGCTCCAGAAGTACCCGAACTTAGCGCAAAGTATTTTACTTTTCCTGGCCAAGCAACATCTTCTTCACCTTGCAAGGAACGATGCCACCATTGGTCATGAATGGAGTCATAATCGAAAATGGGCACACGTTTTTTGAACTCTTTCTGAGGATCATTTGAATTCAAAATTTCTTCAAATCCATAATGAATACCAAATGCAGTATTTTGAGCTTTCTTGACTAATTTTAATAACGTTTTTAATTGCTTCTTTTCTGGTTTTTGGCTTCTCCTAACAATTTTTAATCGTGTTTGAATGTCCAAAGCCTTCTTAATTGCTTTTCCAATTAAAGTCATTTTTTAAAAAATTCTTATGCCATGCGTAAATTGATAATCTCTTTTTCTGTTAATAGTCGGTAATTTCCTCTTGGCAGATCTTTTTTTGTTAATCCTGCAAAGAAAGTACGATCTAATTTCACCACTTCGTACCCAAGATGTTCAAAGATTCTTCTAACAATTCTATTTTTTCCTGAATGAAGCGCAATTCCAATTTCAGTTTTATCTGCACCTTCTCCCACATAAGCTATCTCATCCACTTCAGTTAAACCATCTTCTAACGTAATACCTTCAGTAATTTTCTTTAAATCTACTGCTTTCAAATTTTTATCTAATGAAACATGATAAATCTTCTTTACTTGATGACTTGGATGGGTTAATTTTTTTGCCAATTCTCCATCATTTGTCATCAACAATAAACCTGTAGTTGCTCTATCTAACCTACCTACTGGATACAATCTTTCTTTACAAGCATTTTTCACCAAATCCATTACTGTTTTTCTGCCCTCAGGATCATTACTTGTAGTGATATAATCTTTTGGCTTATTCAATAAAACGTAACGTTTAACTTCTTTGCTCAAAGTTTCATCGCCATATTGAATTTTATCCATTGGACTAATTCGGAAACCTAACTCAGAAACCACCACGTTATTTACCTTGATAGCGCCACTTTTTATTAAATCGTCAGCTTCGCGTCTAGAGCAAATACCTGCATTTGCAATATACTTGTTCAATCTAATCTTACCATCTAAATCTTCTAATGTTTGTTTTTTTACTTTCTTGTCTCTAAAGATTTTAGGACTGCTCCTTTTAGCATATTCCGGAGATTCTAAAGGTTTTTCCCAATCTTGTTTAATTGTTTTTCCTTTTTTGAAATCTCTGTCTTTTGAATAAGGCTTATCTACAAATTCTGCTGAAGAGTTCTCTCTCCAAGCGCCTTTTTCAATTGGTGCACTATCATCTTTACTTGATTTACCCCAATCTTTCTTTCGTTTATCTTCATTATGACCTGTTGTTGAAGAACTTTTTCCTGAATACTCTCTTTTTATATAAGGTCGCTTTTCCCCGTAAGAAGGTTTTTCTTCTGGATTCCATTCTTTCTTACTTTCTGAGAATAACGATTTATCGCCGTATTCTTTGGGTCCATCGTAATTGCTTTTTCTTTCGTCTTTGTTCCACTCTTTTTTTCTATCTCCGTAGGCTGGTTTATCTCCAGATTCCTTAGGTCCATCAAACTTGCGTGGTCTTTCGTCTTTATTCCAAACTTTTTTCTTATCTCCATAAGCTGGCTTATCGCCATATTCTTTGGGTCCATCAAATTTGCGTGGTCTTTCGTCTTTATTCCAAACTTTTTTCTTATCACCAAAAGCAGGTTTATCTCCATATTCTTTAGGGCCATCGAACTTACGGGGTCTTTCGTCTTTATTCCATTCTTTTTTCCTATCACTATAAGCTGGCTTATCGCCATATTCCCTAGGAGTTTCGGATTTTGAATAGTCCGATTTCCCTGCTACTTTCTTCTCTCTAAAAACTTTAGGAGTATCAGATTTTCCTGATGATTTTTCATAGGAAGAATCACTACCTTTTCTTTCATAGTTTCTCTTCGGCCTATCAGCATCACTTCTATCTGTTTTTTTATCTTTAAAATCGAAATCTTTTCCTTCTTTTTTAGGAGTGTATTCAGTAGGTGCAAATTTCTTTGCTGTATAAGGTTTATCCGCACCAGGTTCATCTTTTCTTGGTCTTCTTTCTCTTGGTGCTTTTTCTTCAGAACCTCTACGTGCTCTTTTTTCTGAGTCGTCACTTGATTTTGGTGATTTATTGAACTCGAAATTTTTCTTCTCCATCGCAATGCATTTTTAACAATCGGCAAAAGTACGGAAAATGCGCTTAAATTAGTCAAATGGACTAAAAGCACTTGGAAGGTGCGTAACTGTTGCATTCTCCCCATTAATCAATACACTTAAAATATCAAATCGAGTTTCTTTATCAATCTTAAACTGTCGGATATAATAGTCTGCCATATTAACTAATGTGCGTTGTTTTCTATAATCAACAGCTTCTTCTGGTTTTCCAAAAGTTGTATTGCTCCTGGATTTAACTTCTGCAATTATAAGCCAATCCTTGTTTTCGGCAATGATATCAATCTCACCAAATTTTGTCTTCCAATTCTGAGCTCTGATTGAATATCCGTTTTGTACTAAAAATTCTGCTGCGGCTAGTTCGCCGGCTTTTCCTAAATCGTTATGGGAGGCCATAATAATGAATAATGAATAATGAATAATGAATAATGAATAATGAATAATGAATAATGAATAATGAATAATGAATAATGAATAATGGATAATGGATAATGGATAATGGATAATGGATAATGCGAATCAATGGTTAAAAATAAGATAAATAAATGCAGCAGCAATTCTACCAAAAACATGAACTAGCAATCCATTTGTAGATCTAACTTTTGAAGCCCTCTGTATATCTGTTTTTAAATTAACCAATTAAAAAATAACTCGATTGGCTGCCTGATTGCAGATATAGCTTTTGAAAACAGATCATCCGCGGCTTTATCAAAGTTTTTAATTTCATCAAATTGATTTTTAACTGCTTTTACAGGTAAAAGGAAAACTTTGAGAAGCTTTACATAGGAGGTTCTATCAGCGGTTCGTTGTTTTTTAGACAGATGATTTGCTATGGGATTTCATTTAAAAAAATCGAAAACTACAATTTAGAACTTGTTTAAATTTTTTCAAAATTATGAATTTAAACAAGCTCTAAAATAATTAATAAAAGGTTTAAAATACCACCATTAAAACACCAACAGCGGTTCTGTAAAAAGCTCCTACTGTAAGTCCACCTGCTATGGCTGATGAATTGTCTGCGAATACAGGAAGACCAACAACTTGTAATTTACTTTTTGGGTCATTTGTCCCAATACCAACATTTCCGTTGTCTCGTTTGATCGTCAATCGATCTATATCTGCACTTGCACTAAAAGACGTTATTTTGAATACAGAGTTTAAATCATTACTTCCATCATGAAACAATTTAAAGCCGCGTTTTGCTCCATCGTCTTTTCTCATAATAACACCTTGACTAGAAGATAAAAAAGGATTAACGATTGTTTCAACTAGTAGAAAGTTTTGCGAACCAGAAACAGCACCAACAGGTTCAGATATAACAAGATTTTCAAGTGGGTTACTTGTCCCAATACCTACATTTCCGCCATTATTAAAAATATTACTGCTATTAGTTATCCAGCTTGTTCCATTCCAATAAGGAGTATTTCCTGCTGCTGAACCTGCACCAATTCCGCTTGCACTAAACAATGCATAAGGAACACTTAACAGCTGGGTAGTTCCCACAATGGAGTAAGTTGTTCCACCGGTTGGGTCAGTTTCTGATTTTATAAAATAAGGGCCTGCTGCCCAGTTAATGCCAGCAAAAGTGCCAATTACAGGTGTTCCACTCCCAATTTCTATACTTACTAAACCATTGTCATTGGTGCTTGGAGTTTGGGTTTCGCTATATGATACAGTGCCTGTGGCAGAGCCTTGCAAAACACTTATTTTCATACCTACTGGTGTCGATGTTATAAGTGTACCGCTACTATTACGAATTACGGCTTGATAACTCATTTTTTGTGGAGCTTGTGCCCAAACGCTTGCTGCTATTAATAGCCCAGTTACTATTGAATAAATCTTTTTCATCTTTTAGTTTTTAATGATTTTAAATGTTTTTACTTCTTTATTATTGTTTGTTACCTTCAAAAAATAGATTGAACTTGGTAAATTATCCATAGGGATAATTTCGGTTTTACTCGTTATTTTTTTGCTTTCAATTAACTTTCCGCTTAAGTCATACAATTGAAAATTCAAAGTAGAAACTTCGCTTTTATCAATAGATAGTGTTAAATAAACGTTAGTTGGGTTTGGGTAAGCCTGCATATTAAGGCTTATTTGGTGGTCTTCTGCCCCCAAGATGATAGATATTTCGTAGGGTTGCTGCACCCCTTGTTCCACCGAGCCTGTTGCTCCTGTGGGGGTAGTGTAATCTACTTGTCCTATGCTAAAAGCAACTGTTCCTCCGCTACCCGAAGCGACTCCGCCTGCAGCAGTAGTTGCTTTTTGTGCCACTACTGTTATTCCTATGCCTAACAGCAAAACACTTAACTTAATTTTTTTCTGTTTCATTTTTGAATTGATTTCAATTGTTACTATGTATATTTATTATCGTTTTTCTTTCGGTTTTTAGACAGTTTCAAGTTTCTAGCACAATTTTTCGGTTAATAAATTTGCATTCTTATTTACTGGATTTTTAGACCAAATTTTGAAAGATTTGGATTCAAATTTCAAGATCAAAACTAACTTATTTTTTGAATAATGTTTATTTTTTAAATAAAATTTTGGTTCATATATAATTGACTTATGGTATTTAAAGGCAATTCTAATTCGAAAGTTTTTCTAGATCTTTAATTGATCTGATTTTGGATTTTGTTTAGTTGATTTTTTATAACTAATGCAAATCTAGGGTTGAAAATAAGATAAATAAACGCTGTAGCCATTCAACCAAATTTATGAACTAGCAAGCCATTTGTAGTTCTAACTTTTAAAGCCCTCTGAAAATCTGTTTTCTCGATTAACCAATTAAATAATGACTCGATTGGCTGCCTGATTGTAGATACAGCTTTTGAAAAAAAATCATCAGCTGCTTTATCAAAGTTTTTAATTTCATCAAATTGATTTTTAACTGCTTTTACAGGTATAAGCATCGTTATATAGATTTGATTTTTAAGGTCTTCGAAGTAATTATCATTGTAGTATATTTTATCTCCAAAGAATATACAATCAAGTATGTCCTACCAATTTGGGTTAAATGCTGAGTATGAAGGAAGTGCGGGAAACCAAACACGCAAGTGTTCGTCGGCAAAGTTGTAGATTTAGATAAAAAGAAATCGCCGTTCCTGCTGAATAAGATATAAATATATAGTCATAATTTCCTGATTGAAAAATACAGGTTGATTATTCTTGTTATACATGTGCGTAATATGACCATGCTGAATTTAATTTAAGTGACAGACATATATGTAAACAGCAACCAAACTAGAAGACTTTGCCTTGGGAATTATTTCTTAAATATTGATGTGATAATCTTTTTTAAGATACTGATTTATATTGCATTATATCATATTGTTTACAATATAAATGAATAAAAGCATGTTAATTTAAGGTGATATTTCAACCCTTGATTCGCACGAATAATTTAAAAATATAAAATGAAAATAAAAAGCTTCAATCTTAAAATAAAGTCCAGCGTGTATTAAATTCTGGACTTCCTTTTTAAAATATTCTTAACACTTATTTACTCAATCGTAATTTGAGTTCTTCGTTGATGGCTTCTAAAAAATCTTCGGTATGAAGGTATTGATCATTTTGGATTTTATCCCCATAAATGCAAACGGCAAGATCTTTTGTCATTTTTCCACACTCCACTACATCTACACAAACTTTTTCCAAAGTATGGCAAAAATCGATTAATGGTTGATTTGCGTCCAGTTTTCCTCGGTGTTCTAGTCCACGAGTCCACGCAAAAATACTAGCAATTGGATTGGTACTTGTTTTTTTCCCTTGCTGGTGCATTCTAAAATGGCGCGTTACTGTTCCATGCGCAGCTTCCGCTTCAACTGTTTTGCCATCAGGAGTAATTAATACAGATGTCATTAAACCTAAGGAGCCAAATCCTTGCGCTACGGTATCACTTTGAACGTCTCCATCATAATTTTTACACGCCCAAACAAAATTACCATTCCATTTTAAGGCAGAAGCAACCATATCATCAATTAAACGGTGCTCATAAGTTATTCCTATAGTATCCATTACAGATTTGAATTCCGATTGATAAACTTCTTCAAAAATATCCTTAAAACGACCATCATATTTTTTCAAAATGGTGTTTTTGGTGCTTAAATAAAGAGGCCATTTCTTTGAAATTGCTTGATTGAAGCAACTTCTGGCAAAACCACGAATACTTTCATCAGTGTTATACATGGCTAATGCAACACCATCACCTTTAAAGTTAAATACTTCATGTTGAATTACTTGTCCATCTTCACCTTCGAACTTAATCGTCAATTTACCTTTCCCTTTTGTTACAAAATCGGTAGCACGATATTGGTCACCAAAAGCATGACGTCCAATGCAAATTGGAGCTGTCCAATTGGGAACTAATCTGGGAACATTTTTGCAAACAATTGGCTCACGAAAAACGGTTCCATCTAAAATATTACGTATTGTGCCATTAGGACTTTTCCACATTTGTTTTAATCCAAACTCGAGTACACGTTGCTCGTCGGGAGTTATTGTTGCGCATTTAATTCCAACATTATATAATTTGATGGCTTCTGCTGCATCTATTGTAACTTGGTCATTAGTAGCATCGCGGTGCTCTATTCCTAAATCATAGTATTTGATGTCTAAATCCAAATAAGGAAGAATCAAACTGTTTTTTATAAAATGCCAAATAATTCTGGTCATTTCATCTCCATCTAGCTCAACTACAGGGTGAGCAACTTTAATTTTATTCATACGCGTTCAGCAACGTTTGAGGTAAAATGTATTTTTTACCGAGTGCAAAGGACGAAAAATCAAGAGACTTTAACAAATGATGTTTTAAAACAATATGCCCACTGAAACATTATACTATTGCAAACTCAAATAAATTAATAATTCAATCTCATTTGAAAGAATTCTATCAATATACAATAGTCGGTGCAGGAGCCTCAGGTCTTTGGTTGGCATATTCTATGCTCAAATCTGGTCTTTTAGAGCATCAAACTTTATGTATTGTAGAAAATGATTTAGATAAGAAAAATGATAGAACATGGTGTTACTGGGCTGAAAAACCAATCAATCCTATAGAAATTAATAGTAAATCTTGGAATTTTATCTTCAATGAGTCTTTTCCCGATAAATCAGAATCGCTCAGCCCATTTAAATATTATCATATCAGAAGTCAAGATTTTTACTCAAAAATAAAAAGTGAACTTGAGAAATGTGAAAATATTAGTTGGAAATTTGAAGAAGTTAAAACCTTAAAATATTCAAACAATAAAGTCGAAATAAATTCAGATATAGATTTATGGTATTCAGAACGGACTTTTCTTTCAAGTTATTTTTTAAAAAAGGACGAAACCACATTTATCAGAAATACACCTTCGACTAAAGACTTAGAAAAGAATAAAAGTCTTTTTATTTGGCAGTCATTCTACGGATGGAGAGTAAAAACAAAAGAACCAATATTTGACGATGGTAAAATGTCTATGATGAATTTTAACGTTGATCAAGGCAATCATACACAGTTTATTTATGAATTGCCATTCTCTGAAAAAGAGGCATTGATAGAGATGACAAGATTTGGTACAGAGAAAATAACTAAAAATGAAGCTGAAATAGAATTAAGAAAGTGGATGGATTCTAAAGAGGTGGATTTTGAAATAGAAGAATATGAAATAGGCTCAATTCCAATGACTACTGCGTTTGATGCTCAACCCAAGGAAATAAATGCAAATGAGCGAATAATTTTCATTGGAACTCCGGCTGGAGCAATAAAACCAACTACAGGTTATGGTTTTAAAAAGATGAAAGAATACTCTGAGAAATTATGTTCTGCTTTAGTTTCCAAAAATAATATCCCAAGCATGCTTCGTAAAAGAAGATTCAGATTGTATGATATTCTACTTTTGCAAATTTTGATAAATAAACCCAATAAAGGAAAATTCATTTTTGAAGAATTGTTTAGAAAACAACCCATTCACAGAATTCTGAAATTCTTAGACGAAGACACTAACTTGTTTGAGGAATTTTTAATATTCTCGAAGTTACCAATTAGACTTTTTATGGGTTCTTTGTTGACTCATATTGCTAAAAAATGAGTTATATAAAATCCAAATTATTCCAAATCCAGCTAATTATTCAGCTATTTATTTTAGTTATTCTTTATTTTATAGAAATTGATTTAAATACTCAAGCAGTAATTTGTGGAATTTTGCTTTGCTCTGTTGGAATACCACATGGCTCAAATGATTATTTATACCGTTCAAATTTATCTAGAAATGGATTATTAAAATTCCTTTTCACTTATCTTTTAATGATGGCTATCTATGGAATTGTTTGGTGGCTGCTACCATTCTTAGCTTTACTTATTTTTTTCTTTATTTCTATTCACCATTTTGGGCAATCAAACTTTGAAAATTCAAAAGTATTCTACTTACCTTCAATCCTTTGGGGAACTTGGGTTTTACTTTTTCCTGTAATTATTCATTCTAACGAAGCAATTATCATTTTCCAACAAATGATTGCAGCGAATAATATTAACCTAGAAATAATTAAATATCCAATTAATGATTTATATAAGTTTATAATTATAGTAGGATTTTCATTATTTTATTTATTCATTTTAAGATATTTTGAGACGAAAAATTTATTAAAATATTTTCTTCAATTTGTTATTGTAACCATTTGGTACTTTTTCACTCCTTTGCTTTTTGGATTTATCATTTTCTTTTGTCTTTGGCATTCTTTGCAATCATTAAAACATCAATCTGATTATTACTTAGAATTAACAAAAAGTAATTTAGGGGATTTTGTTCTAAAAATGATTCCGTTTAGTCTAATTGCCTTAGGTTTCTTTGGAATTTATGTTTTGTACAGAGGTTTTATTATTTCTGAAGCTTTTATTTTACTTTCAATCATTACATTTCCACATGTTCTGATAATGGATAAATTATACAAAAAAAGCAAGTTGATGAAATTAAATTAAGGATTCTATGCAAGTTATAGTTTCCAATGTTAACAATTGCCTACTTTCTTTTAATGAAGATATAATATTGTAATTTCGCCCCGAAATCAAATTCAATTATGCAAATAAGTTTTGGAGAGGGAGAAATTCATTACAAAGTTGATGGTCAAGGACCTGCAATAGTTTTCCTTCATGGTTTTATGGAAAGTGCCAGAATTTGGAGGCCTTTTGTAGACAAATTAAGCGGCAAATTCAAGATTATTCGTATTAACCTTCCAGGTCACGGTAAATCAAGTGTTTATGGTGAAATTCACACCATGGAATTTATGGCAGAAAGCGTTAAGGCTGTGCTCGATCATGAAAAAGTGGACAGTGCTTTATTTGTTGGACATTCAATGGGAGGTTATGTTGGACTTGCTTTTGCTGAAGCTTTTGCTGAAAATGTAAAAGGGCTCGTGTTGTTTAGTTCAACAAGTTTTGAAGACAGCCCTGAAAGAATTGAAGATAGAGAAAGGGCCACAAGAGCAGCAGATGCTCATAAAATGAAGTTTATCACTTCTATAGTTCCCAATTTATTTTTTGAACGAACAGGAGCTAAAGCTAGCAAGCGAATTTTTAAACTTGTTAAAATTGCAGCAAAACAACCCAAAGAAGGAATTATTGCCGCTATCAAGGGAATGCAAATTAGAAAAGATAGAACACAGGTATTAAGTCATGCAAAATTCCCAATACTCTTTGTTTCGGGTCATGATGATTTCTTGATTCCGCTAGAACGTGTGCAAGAAATGGCTAAACATTCGCCAACGGCCCAAACAATTATTTTAGATCATTGTGGACATGTTGGGTTTATAGAACACGAAAAAGAAAGTATAAGAGCAATTCAAACTTTTGCCTTAGAGAAAATTCTTTAACTATAATTTACTGCGAATCAAATACCTACAATAAAAAATAAGGTAATAAAGCAATCATTTTATTGAAATTATTTTTGTGTAGTTGAAAAACAAAGTGTAATTTTGACACTCACTATTTAGAAAACAAACAAAATGAGCAAAATAAGAGTCGCGATTAATGGATTTGGTCGCATTGGAAGAATTAGCTTTAGAGCAATTCTTAAAAAACAAAATATCGAAATAGTAGCAATTAATGATTTAACAGATGTTGCTACATTAGCGCATCTACTAAAATATGATTCAGTGCATGGTCCTTTGTCGGTAGAGGTTACAAAAGGAGCAGATTTTATTGAAGCTGGAGGACATCACATGAGAGTTTTCGCTGAAAAAGATCCTTCAAATTTGCCATGGAAAGAGCTTAACATTGATGTTGTAATTGAATCTACTGGTTTCTTTTTAGATAAAGAATCTGCGGGTAAGCACATTACTGCTGGAGCTAAAAAAGTAATTATTTCAGCACCAGCAAAAAGCGATGTAGAAACAGTGGTTCTCGGAGTAAATGATGAAATTCTTTTGAATGATGAGGCAATTTTATCTAATGCTTCATGCACAACAAACTGTGCTGCGCCAATGGTGAAAGTATTAGACGATGCATTTGGAGTTGAAGCAGGTTTATTAAGCACAATCCATGCATATACTGGCGACCAGCGTTTGGTTGATGCACCGCACAAAGATTTAAGACGTGCACGCTCAGCAGCATTATCAATTATTCCAACAAGTACAGGTGCAGCAAAAGCCATCGCTTTGATTTTGCCACATTTGAAAGGAAAGTTAGATGGAATAGCTTTAAGAGTTCCGATTCCAGCTGGTTCTATGACCGATTTAACTGTTAAATTAAAAAAAGAAGCAACAATCGCAGAAATCAACGCGCTTTTCAAAAAAGCTTCTGAAACTACCATGAAAGGAATTTTAGAATATACAGAAGACCCAATAGTTTCTGCTGATATTGTTGGAAATCCACATTCTTGCATTATTGATTCTGATTTAACCATGGTAATGGGTACTACCGTAAAAGTAATTGGCTGGTACGATAATGAAACTGGTTATTCAAGTAGAATTGCTGATTTAATTGAACGCCTTGCTGAAAGAGGTAACTTTAGCAATTCAGCAAAAGTTGCTGCTACTGCTTAAAATAAAATGTACTCACTTTTAAATCCTGTTTTTTTTCGAAGAAACAGGATTTTTGTTTTTTAAAACAATCGTTTCGTGTAAATTCGCCCACTATGGTAATAAGTCTCACGCAAAGAGTAGATGCAGCCAATATTGGATTAATGGTATTAAGCTGTTTAGTTGCTTTTTTTTTTCCTTTTGAGGCATTTCTTTTTTCCTATGGCGTTTTGGGCCCCTTGCTTTACTTAACAGAAATTGGATGGCTGCATAAAAAAGGATATTTCACAACAGGAAATTATGACTATATCTTTTTAGCCTTACTTGCTTTTGGAATTAATTTAGGATTTCTTGGACTTTCAGATTTTTTCAATGAGGTAAGCACCAGTCTAATTTATTTAGGGTTTCTGGCAGCATTAGCGATGGTTTCTATTAAAAATAATTCATTAAAAGTAGTTTGTATAATTCTCCTTTTTGCTTTTTCAACAGCAATTATTGGCGATTCTCCACTGTATCAAATCTTCTTTGCAGTTTACTTGCCAACTATTATTCATGTATTCATTTTTACTGCTTTATTTATTATTTACGGAGCTTTAAAAAATAAAAGTCTACCCGGTTTTATTTCAGTAATTGTATTTGGAATTTGTGCCATTAGCTTCTTCTACTTTCCAGTAGGTTATCAGCAGCTTGCTTCAATGGAATACATAAAGCAAAGCTATAGAGGATTTGCTCCGCTCAATCAAATCATGCTCAATTTATTTGGTTTTAATGAACTTAATAGCTTTAAAGAAGCAACCAATAACGCGATATTCAATTCTCAAAGTGGGTATATGGTAATGCGGTTTGTAGCTTTCGCATACATCTACCATTATCTTAACTGGTTTTCAAAAACATCTGTTATTCAATGGCATAAAGTACCAAAAACAACTTTAGCAATTGTTGCAGTTCTTTGGGTAGCCTCTATTTTATTATATGCATACGATTATATGGCAGGTCTGAAATGGTTGTTCTTATTAAGTTTTTTACATGTTTTGCTCGAGTTTCCACTAAATTACAGAAGCATTATTGGAATTGGTCAAGAAATAAAAGGTCTTAGAGTAGGAAAACAAACTGCCATTAGTTAATAATAAATACATGCGTATAGTATTCTTAGGAACACCAGATTTCGCAGTTCCCAGCCTTGAAATCTTAATTAATAATGGTTTTGATGTTGTAGCTGTTGTTACTGCGCCAGATAAACCTGCTGGAAGAGGACTTCAGTTAAAAAGTTCGCCGGTAAAAGAATGCGCACTCAAGCACAATATTAAAGTTTTGCAACCTGTAAAATTGAAGGATACCGAATTTGTTTCGGAACTTCAGGAATTAAAAGCCGATTTACAGATTGTAGTTGCTTTTAGAATGTTACCAGAAATTGTTTGGAATATGCCACATTTGGGCACCTGGAATCTTCATGGCTCATTGTTACCAGATTATAGAGGTGCGGCACCGATCAATCATGTTATTATTAATGGAGAAACAATCACAGGCCTTACAACTTTTAAATTAAGTCATCAAATAGATACTGGGCCAATTGCTTTAAAAGCACAAGTATTAATTGGAGAAAATGAAACGGCGGGCGAGTTACACGATAAAATGATGTTTGTTGGTGCCGAACTGCTGCTGCAAACAATTCATAAAATTTCAGATAACAGCATTCAACTCATACCACAAATAGAACTGGAAAACGACAAAATAAAAGAAGCCCCCAAGATTTTTCCAGAATTTTGTAAACTTAATTTTAACGACACCACTTCAGTTATTCACAACAAAATCAGAGGATTAAGTCCGTTTCCTGGTGCTCATGCACAATTAGTAAATAAATCGTCCAGCACCACCCTTAAAGTATATAGAAGTCAAAAAGTAATGCCTGATTTACCCTTAGGAAAAATAGGAGAGTTGCAAATTGTAAATGATAGACATATATATGTATCATGTCCTGATGGTCATTTAAGCCTTTTAGAACTACAATTAGCTGGAAAAAAGAGACTATCTGCAAAAGAGTTTCTAGCAGGATTCAGAGAGCGAGAAAACCTAATGTTGGAATAGGCTAAAAATCAAGCATTTCTTACATAAATTTTACATACTTACCTACGTAGACGTGGTCTTTAGCGCATAGTTATTAACAAACCGTCGCTTTTATCAACAAAATAGGGGGTTTTGGCGCCTTACCTATTGCGAGATATTGAATTTCCTATACATTTGTTACAGAGAACTAAAAAAACTTTTTAAAACCCTCAAAACCACAACATCATGAACAAAGCAGAATTAATTGATGCAATTGCATCACATGCAGAATTATCAAAAGTAGATGCTAAAAAAGCATTAGATGCGTTTATTACAGCTACAACTGGAGCTCTTAAAAAAGGTGACCGTGTTGCTTTAGTTGGATTCGGTTCTTTCTCAGTTTCAGCTCGCGCTGCACGTAAAGGTCGTAACCCACAAACTGGTAAAGAAATTAAAATTGCTGCTAAAAAAGTAGTAAAATTCAAAGCAGGTACTGAATTATCTGGAAAAGTAAAATAAGAATTCATTTCTTAAAATTAAAAGCCCTTCCGAAACGAAGGGCTTTTTTTATGGCTAAAAACGACTCAAACTAAGTGATTAGCAAATCCTATTTCATTGCATTACTTTTGACAAATAAATTATGTCAACAATTCCAAAACGATTTACAGTTACAGCAGCCTTACCTTATGCCAATGGCCCTGTGCACATTGGTCATTTGGCTGGATGTTATTTACCTGCGGATATCTATGTGAGATTTCTGCGTCTTTGCAATAAAGATGTTCTTTTTATTTGTGGTTCGGATGAACATGGTGTTCCTATTACCCTAAAGGCTCGAAACGAAGGTATTACACCTCAACAAGTGGTAGATAAATACCATGCCTTGATGGGAAATGCTTTCAAGGATTTCGGAATCTCTTTCGATATTTATTCCCGCACCTCAGCTCCTATTCACCACGAAACTGCTCAGGAATTTTTTACAAATCTATATGAAAAAGGAGAGTTCATAGAACAAATTACAGAGCAATTCTACGATGAAAAAGAAAAAACATTTTTAGCAGACCGCTACATTGTAGGAACATGCCCAAATTGCGGTAACGACAACGCTTATGGCGACCAATGCGAAAAGTGCGGTAAATCTTTAAGTCCATCTGATTTAATTCATCCTAAATCAAAATTGAGCGGTGCTATACCAATCAAAAAAGAAACTAAACACTGGTTTTTGCCATTAGATCGTTACCAAAATGAATGGATAAACGATTGGTTACCAACGCATAAAGACGACTGGAGACCAACAGTTTATGGACAATGTAAATCTTGGTTGGATCAAGGGTTACAACCACGCGCTATTACAAGAGACTTAGATTGGGGCGTAAAAGTTCCGCTTGAAGGTGAAGAAGGAAAAGTGTTGTATGTATGGTTTGATGCTCCAATAGGATATATTTCTGCCACCAGAGAATGGTCTCAAAAAACAGGGAAAGATTGGGAACCTTATTGGAAAAGCAATGACTCGAAACTGATTCACTTTATTGGAAAAGATAACATTGTATTCCATTGCATTATTTTTCCTGCTATTTTAAAAGCACATGGAGATTACATTTTGCCGACCTCTGTTCCGGCCAACGAATTTTTAAATCTTGAAGGAGATAAAATTTCAACTTCCCGAAACTGGGCAGTTTGGTTGCACGAATATTTAATTGATTTTCCAGGAAAACAAGACGAGTTAAGATATGTATTAACTAGCATCGCTCCAGAAACTAAAGACAGTGATTTTTCTTGGAAAGATTATCAGGCACGCGTAAACAATGAGTTAGCAGATATTCTTGGGAATTTTGTTAACAGGGTAATGGTGCTAACGCATAAATATTTTGGCGGCAAAGTTCCTACTGCCACTTTTACACCAGTGAAAGAAGTGGAAGACGCTACTGCTAATATTCACCAACATGCGGCTGAATTAATAGAAAACTATGAGTTTAGGTCGGCACAAACTGAAGTGATGCAGTTAGCCCGGGCCGGAAATAAGTTTTTAGCAGATGCGCAGCCTTGGAAATTAAATCAGGAAACACAACAAGTTGAAATAGCTGATATTATTTCATACAGCATTGATATTGTTGCACGTTTATCAGTAGCACTCGCTCCTTTTTTGCCATCAACAAGTATCAAACTGCGTAAAATGCTAAATACAACTGAATCATTTACTTGGAATGATATACTTACTGCATCGCTTCCTGAAGGCCATTCAATAGGTTTACCTGAGATTCTCTTTAAAAAAATTGAAGATGAGGCAATTGCATTTCAATTGGATAAATTGGAGCAATCAAAGCAAGAAAACTTAAACGTAAGAAGCAATTTAAAACCCATGAAAGACGGAATTACATTTGATGATTTTTCAAAAATTGATATACGCATTGGAACCATTCTTTCGGCCGAACGTGTACCTAAAGCTGATAAATTATTGAAACTTTTGGTAGACACTGGAATTGACCAAAGAACAGTTGTTTCAGGTATTGCGCAGCATTTTGAGCCAGAAGCAATAGTTGGAAAACAAGTAAGCATATTAGTAAATCTTGCACCAAGAATGCTTCGTGGAATTGAATCTCAAGGAATGATATTAATGGCGGAAGATACTGCTGGGAAATTGCATTTTGTAAATCCTCCGACTGCAGTAGAAAATGGCAGCACTGTTCAATAAGAATAATGATGCGGCATATAACACCAAGTTGTTATATTTGCGCACTCATTTTGGCCTCATAGTTCAACGGATAGAATAGAAGTTTCCTAAACTTTTGATGTGGGTTCGATTCCCGCTGAAGCCACTTTTTTAAAACATGAAGGAATTAAGAAAATAAAGTTCTACTTAATGAAACTTAACTTCTTAATGGTGATAAAAAAAACATTAAGGAATTAAGTAAATGAAGGTTTTGATTAATGAATCTTAACTTATTATTGGTGATAAAAATCATTAAGGAATTAAGAAAATTAAGTTTTACTTAATGAAAATTAACTTCTTAATGGTGATAAAAAAACATTAATGAATTAAGTAAATGAAGGTTTTGATTAATGAATCTTAACTTCTTAATGGTGATAAAAATCATTAAGGAATTAAGAAAATTAAGTTTTACTTAATTAAAATTAACTTCTTAATGGTGGTAAAAATCATTAAGAAACAAGAAAATGAAGTTCTACTTAATAAAATTTAACTTCTTAATGATGATAAAAAAACATTAAGAAAATAAGAAAATTAAGTTTTACTTAATTAAACTCAATTTCGTAAAAGTGATAAATAAAAACTTCTTGTCCTATGTTGTCTAATGTGATTGATTGTATAAAATTATTAGCAATCTTTCTGATTTTTAACGCTTGCAATGCCCCAGAAAAATCTTCCGCCCAACCAAGAGAAAAAAATGTAATTAATGATTCAATTTCAACAGACTCAATTTCAATAGATTCTTTAGATAAGAAGTTAATTATTAATTATAGACTGTTGTATTTGAATGATTCTTTAAGAAAAAGATTAAAGAAAGATTTTACAGTTTCCGAACTATCAACGATTTCTGCTTTAAACAGGATTGACTATGCAAAAATGTATAAAGTGGATAGTATTGTTTTACCTGATACTTTTTTAATCGACTTTTTAAGTTATTCGCCTTTTCCAGATACATTTCCACAAATATTTCAATTAAAAAAAATAATTCTCGTTTCTTACCCCATTCAAGCTTTTGCGGCATATTTTAATGGAAAACTACAACGTTGGGGACCTGTAAATATGGGCAAGAAATCAACACCAACTCCAACTGGGCTCTTTCATACTAATTGGAAATCGAAACTACAGATTAGTACAGAAAATCCAGATTGGATCCTACCTTGGTATTTTAATTTAGTAAATGCCACAGGTGTTTCGTTTCATGAATTTGAATTACCAGGCTTGCCTGTGAGCCATTCGTGTATTCGATTAAAACAGGAAGATGCAAAATGGATTTACGAAAATGCCGAACAATGGAAATTGCATAAAAATGGAATGAAAATCCTCGCTCAAGGAACTCCTGTGTTAATTTTCGGGGAATATGCTTATGAGAAACCAAAACCCTGGTATGGCCTTGCAAAAGATGGACTCACCAACAATTATTCTGCTGATTCTCTATTTAAATTTTTAAGTCCATATATAGAGAAACTAGAAACAGAACAAGCTGAAAGGGACACGCTTCTCAAAAATTAAAAATTTAATGCTTCTTTTCTTTCCTGAATTTTTTCTCACCTGCTGGAATCTCTATTTGTAAACGATTATCTGCTGGTGGCACTGGACAATTATAGCCATCGCTATAAGCACAGTATGGATTATAACATTTATTAAAATCTACATGCAAGGTTTCATTATGTATATCACCTATGCTGAAATCTAGGTAACGACCGCCTTCATATGATGTTTCCCCATTGGTAAGGTCTGTAAATGGTAAAAAAAGATAATCACGATAGGCTGTATCTTTTTGAATAGATAAATTTTGATAT
>Ga0247834_1001957_pt1 | contig 32786 bp, 36 predicted proteins | sample LaCruzMarch2015__8_FD_187118 | JGI IMG/M metagenome (GOLD analysis project Ga0247834, IMG submission 187118) | Freshwater microbial communities from meromictic Lake La Cruz, Castile-La Mancha, Spain - LaCruzMarch2015_12m | ecosystem: Environmental > Aquatic > Freshwater > Lake | place: Spain... | reverse complement strand
GACGACGACGACGACGACGACGACGACGACGACCACGACGACCACGACGACGACGACCACGACGACGACGTGAGCACGTCGCTATTCGAGGATGATGGGCTCGCGGGTGTCCTCCTGCGCCTCACTGTCGGGGGTCGGGCGGGCCGTCATGGGGGGCGGCGCATCACCCACCGGTGCTGGTTCCCGGCCGAGGTCGACGGCGTCGGCGAAGGCGAGGAAGTAGAGGCTGCTGGCGACGGCGACGGTCAGCGCGCCCACACCAATGGCGACGGGAATCAGGTTCTTCTCGGGTTGTCGGGCCACGGGAATCAAGCGGCCAGCGTCGTCGCGGGCGTCGGGGTCGTAGACTGTGCCCTCGGCCACGGCCCAGGTCGCGAGGCCGCCGCCGACCAACACCACCGAGCCCCCCACCACGCCGGTGGTGGTGTCGGACCAGGTGGCACAGCCGCTGCTACCGATCACGCAGCCGACGCTGACGGCGACGGCGATGACGTTGCCCACCATCGTGCTGACACTATTCAAAGACACACGCCCCCTCCACGCAGGTGCCGCCTTCGCAGTCGGCGTCCTCGCTGCATTCTGGACAGACCGGGCAGTCGCAGCCCTCGACCACGGCATCACATTCGCCGCCGCACAGTTCGGGGCAGGTGAAACAGCCGTCGACGGTACACAGACTGTCGGTGGCGCAGACGAAGTCCACGTCGTCGCAGAGGGGAAAGCACTGCTGGGTGTCGGTTTCGCAGCCACCCCGTTCGGGGCAGGCGGTGTCTGTTCCGCAGGCCGCCGTGCAGATGGAGACGCCGGCGACGACACCGCAGGCCCGGTTGTCGCTGCAGACCAGGTCCTCGCTGCAGGTCTCGTACAGGCCGGCCTGTTGCAGCAGGGGGCAGGGGAGGTCTTCGGCCCCCGCGCAGTCGGCGTCGATGGCGGCGTTGATGGCGTCGATGCAGACGGCGCCTTCGTCGACGGTGACGGTGCAGGTGAAGCCCGGATGGGCGCCTTCGCAGGCATCGATGGACTCGCCCCCCCGACAGCGTTCTTCAAATTCACACAGGCCGGTCAGCACCTGCACGCAGGCAGCGACCTCGCGGTTGCAGGAGCAGCCGTCACCCATCATCGTCGCCAACACCACCAGCCAGGCCCATCGGAGCCGAGCCTCGACGAGCAACCCGCTGTGGGGTTTGTCGCCGAGGCGAGTCTTCTGAAACGACATCGCGCGACCCTACAGCGCCCCTGGCGGGTTTGTCTGGTCAGCCCCGGCGGTTGTCTCGAACGGCCTTCCAGGCGTTGAAGCCGCCGGCGATGACCCGGGCGTTCCGGTAGCCCATCTGCACCAGGGCATCCGCCGACAGGGAGCCCCGGTGGTTGGCGTTGCAGTAGCAGAGGATCATGGCGTCGAGGTCGGGGATGATGCCTTCGACGTTCATCTCGAGCTTGCCGCGGCTGAGGTGTACGGCCCCCGGGATGCGGTCGGCGTCGAACTCCTCCTTGTCGCGGATGTCGAGGACGACGGCGCCGCCGCTGGCAAGGGCGTCGACGTCGTCGGTGGCGACGGCCTCGATGCGGGCCCGGGCGGCTTCGGCCAATTTCTGAAACTTTTCTGAGTAGGCCATGGCGTGGAACTCCGTGGAACGCTGGTGATCCACGTCAGAGCGCACATTGCGGGCCAAGGTTTGGGGCGCAGCCCGATGCGCCAGGACCGGCGCTGGTGTTTCACGTCAACGGCCCAGCATCTAAAGAATCATGAAAAATCGGGCCCGAAGGGCCCGATTTCGTGAAACACCAGCCGGCCGCGGTGGAGACCTCAGTTGGTGGCGTCTTTGACCTTGTCGGCGATGTCTTCGGCCTTGTCCTGCAGCTTCTCGGCGGGCCGGTTGTCGAGGGCGTCGTCGAGCTTGTTGCCGATGGTCTTGTCGGGGCAGCCCGTGAGGACCGTCAGCCCGAGGGACGCGGTGACGAGCAAAAGGGCGAGAGAGTGGTTGCGCATCGCCCAGCGTAGCATCGCACCGTCGTCTCAGCCGCGAATCATCGACGGGAAGCTCCGTCGACCCGGGTAGTCGACGCCGAGGGCGCCGGCGACGACGGCGTAGACGTCTCCTTCGCGCATGACGGTGCCCGGGGCGGCGTCGCCTGTCGTGGGATCGAAGCCGTGGGTCAGCAGGGTGGTGGGGTCGATGCCGCCGTAGACGCGGTTGCCGCGCAGCAGGGGCGACACCATGACGACGCCGTTGTTCAGGTGGTGGCCGGTGCCGAAGGCGCTGGCATTGGCGGGCCGGATCTTCTCGCGGCCGAAGTCGGTGGCGACGTAGATGAGGCTGCGGTCCCACAAGGTGGCGCCCTGGCCATCGGGCTCGCTCTTCAACAAATCCACCAGGCCGTCGATGACGCGCAGCATGCGGCTCCACATGACGTTCTGGGTGCCCGGGTGATCGTTGTGGGAGAAGTCGAAGGCCAGGGGTGGGTTCTCGAGGGTGGCGCCGTCGAGGACGGGGGCAAACGACGGCGCGATGGTGATGGCCGCCGAGGTGCCGGTCTTTGCCAGCATGAAGGCCAGGGCGGCCTGGGCCTCGAGTTCGTCGCCGAGGATCCCCGGGAATTTCTCGCGCACCCGCACGCCGTCGGGGGAGCTTTCCAGGCCGGCTTGGGTCAGGGGAAAGCGAGCGGGATCATCGGCCACCATCATCAGGCGCGTGATGAGGTCCCGGGCTTCGACGTCGGGGAGAAACGTGCGTCGTTGGTCGAGGAAGCGCTGGCGCAGGGGGGCATTGGCGAAGGTGTGGCCAAAGGGCGAGAGCCCCTCGAGTTGGTCGCGGACGCCGCGGGCCCGGCGAATGAGGGCGTCGTCGGGGATGTTGGCGATGCCGCGGAAGCCGTGGGTGGCGAGGGGAAACGTGCGGGGGTCGGCGACGGCTTCGGGGCGGGCCCGGCGGTCGAGGCTTGGATCATCACCGGGCTCGAGGTAGCCGCCGGCGGCGAGGTTGCAGTTGGGCAGGGGCACCGAGCTGCCGTGGACGGCGGCGATGGCCTCCATGATGGTGCGGCCGGCGTTGATGCCGGCGCCGGTGACGAAGCGCTTCTGGCCCACGAGGTGGTTCACGCTCGTGCTCTCGACGGTCATCACCGCCGTGTCGGCCCCGTGCTTCTGCAAGAACGTGCGCTGCAGGAAATTGCCGCCCAGGGGCAGGCCGCCGACGTTGGCGTTCTTCTTGCCGACGCAGCGCAGGCCGCCGATGGTCTCCACCAACGACGACGCCTGCACGGCCAACGTCGCCGCTGCCGCGCCGGCTTCGGTGTCTGTGACGGGCAAGAAGCTGTCGGCGATGTTGGCCCCGCCGGCGCCAGCGACGACGAAGAGCAGGCGGGCGGGCAGGGCGGGGGCCGCCTGACCACGGGCTCGTGTGGCGGGCAGCACACCGGCAACGCCGAGGGCGGCCGCCGCGCTCAGCAGGGCACGGCGGGAGAGCAGGGGATGGTGCGTGGCGGGTGGCCGGATGGCGCGGGTCATGGGGACTCCACAGGTGCTGTCGGGCTGCTCGGCACGTTCAAAAAAAGAGGGTTTCCGTCGTCGACGCGACGGCGAAGCAGGCGAGCCTGGCGAAGTCGAGGCCGCTGGTGCCGCGGCCTTCGTCGTCGGTGAGCAGCCCAAGGAGGGCCACCAGCTCGGCCTCGCGGGGCTCGCGGCCGTGGAGCCGTCGATAGAGTTCGGTGCCGAGGAAGCGGGCCCCCTCGATGGTGTCGGCGTCGTCGGGGGCCATGGGGTCCGTCGTCAGGGCATGGCCGCGAAAGATGAAGGCGCCGGCGCGCACGCGGTCGAGCTCGACGGCCACACTGCAGGCCGACAACGCCAATCGATCAAAGGCGACGGCGCTGGTGGCCCCGGGCTCCAGCAGCGGTTCGTACTGGCCCTTGACGAAGGCGTCGTTGCCGCCGAGGGGCACCTGGTGGGCGAAGTCCACGCAGTCAAAGCGCCCGAGCTCGCGACAGAGGTCTTCGACAGGCACCAGCAGGGCCTGGGACAAGCCGCGGGCGAGGGCGGGCCCCCGCTTCCACACCAGGGCGCCCCGGGTGGAGACCGCCATGGCCGACAAACCGTCGTCGTCGACGGGGGCCAGCGGGGCTGGTGGCGACGGCGACGGCGACGGTGGGCAGCCGACGGCGACGGCCATGACACACACCAGCAGACAGACAAGAAGAGCGCGCATCAGGGCACCTGGAAGGCGTTGGTGTCGATCAGGCGATGAAGGGCCCGGTTGGCGCTGAAGCCGTCGTCGGGGAGTCCCCGCCAGAGGGCGTCGAACTCGGTGCGTTCATCGGGAGCCGGTGGGCGAGCGAAGGCCAGCCGCCACAGCATCGAGCCGAGGTTGCGACGGAAGGCGTCGGTGGTGACGGCGTGCTCGGCCCAGGTCCGCAGGTCGGGGATGTCGGTGCCGAGGAGCTGGCCCTCGGTGCCCCAGGGCACGCGGGCGGCGTCAAACGTCCCCGTCAACTCGATGCGGCTGACGCTGCCGGGACGCAGGCGACCAATGCCGTTGTAGGGCGAAAACGCGTAGCTCAGGGGGTCGAGGGTGCTGTGGCACACGGCGCAGGCGGCCTCGGTCACACCCTTGCCGTCGACGTCGCGGGGTTCGTTGTCGACGGGGTGGATGCCCTCGCCCTTGGCGATGTCCATGCCGAGATAGGCCCGGTAGGCCTGCGCCGCCGTCGTTCGGGGCAGGGCCGAGAACATGGTGTGGTTCATCAAGAACCACTGGCTCGTGATCATGCCCGCCCGGCGCTCGGGAGGCAGGGGCTGGCCACCGGTCTCCAGGGGCGCCCCCGACGGAAAGGGCACGATGCCCGTGACGACGTCGCCGCTTTCGTCGACGTGGTAGTCGGCCAGCAGCAGGTCCCGCAGGTCGTGGTCGTCGGAGAAGATGTGGCTGAAGAGCCGGTAGTCCCAGTGGTAGTCGGCGAGGGGAATCAGCCCGTCAAAGCCGATGCTCTCGAGGGGACGGATGCGGGCATCGGCCAGGCGATGGAGGGCGAAGTCCTGCCAGAACGTCGACTGCAGGCAGCCGTCGAGGGTGTCGTGCAGGGCCAGCCCCTGCTCGGCCTCATCGAGGGCGGCGAAGGCCGTGATGGCGTCGAACTCGGGGGGCTGCCCGCAAAAAATCGTGTGGACCCGACGGAACGCGAAGCGGGGATCCCGTCCAGCGACGGCGTAAAACGCGTTGGCATCGCCCGACGGGGCCAGGGGGGCGGTGAAGGCGCTGTTGACGTCGCCAGGCAGGGTGCCGAGCAGCAGCTCCTCGAGGTTGCTCAGGCCGTCGCCGTCGCTGTCGTCGGCGTTGGCGGCCGCGACAGCGTCGCCCACGCGGGCTTCGAAGTTGTCGAAGTCATAGCCGTCGTCCTGGGCCAGGGCCTCAAAGACGCGGGCGCCATAGAGGTTCAGGTCCGGGGGCCCCTGATGGCACAGGGCACACGAGGGCAGGGTTCCCTGACAGACGGCGAGGTCGGCGCCGGCGTCGCTTTGGCACACGCCCCGGGGCCCCGTGGGGCGGGCCAGGGCTGCCAGGGGCGTCAGCAGGGTCAGGGCCAGGGCCAGGGGCACAACACGCATGGCCACAGCGTTCCACGGGCGTTCCACGGCGGAAAGGGCAGGCTGGATGTGGGGTGGTGTGGGTCTTGGTGGGCGAGGTTCAGGTCGGGTCGGATGCTCGGTCGATTCGGTGGGCCCCGCGTCTCGCTCGGTGTGGATCTGGGCGGGGTGTGTGAGAGCGGTGTTCGGGCCGGCTGCTACGCTCTGGTCCAGGCTGCGCTTTCAGACGCTGCCAGGCCGTTCAGCCGCCATGGGGGTCGCTGGCACGGCACCTGCGATGGGGCAGGGACAGTCCGCCGACAGCGGCGGCCAACACCGAGGGACACACGATGAACCGCTTGCTGCTTCCGACCCTGACCGCCCTGGCCTGCACCGTCTCCGCCGTCGGCTGCATGCAGAGCGTCGACTACGTCGACCCGAACCTCAACGTGCCCTCCCCGTGGGGCAACGGCGAGATGCAGGGCGTGAACCTGCAAAACACCACCCTGCGCGGCGACATCGGGCCCATCCGTGACTTCGACGGCCCCGCCTCCTCCGTCGACGCCTATGACGACGCCACCTACGGCTCCAGCAACGTCACCGTCTACGGCACCAGCACCCGGGGCACGGGCTTCATCATGCTGAGCCTTGATCGCAGCCTGACCACGCTGCCCGCCGGCCAGACCCGTCTGCTCGGCAACGACTTCGAGACCTCGAGCTATGCGCAGCTCTGCTCGGATTCGAACGACACCCACTTCGACGGCATCGCCCAGGAAGTGATCATCGACGTCACCCCCCGCGGCAACGAACGCGACATCACCATCCAGGCCACCATCTCCGAGAGCTACGAAGGCGCCATGGCGACACCCACCGTCGTCAACACCGCCTTCACCCTCATGCCCTGATTCCTGAACGCCTTGACCTGCGACCGCAAGCGGTCTTGCTCAAGGCGTTCCGGAATGTGCTTTGCCCTGCGGGCGGCCTTTTTTCGCCTCGCTCTGCTCGCGGTCGGTCACACCTCAGTGATCATCCACGATGGCGCATTCCCGAAGGCTCGGGCCGCCGTGGCGTGAACGAAAAAGCGCCTGGCACATGCCAGGCGCTTTTCTGTTCTCCGGCATCTCCGGCAGAACCGTCAGTCCTTGCGGTCGTCGGGGTCTTTGGGCTTGCGCTCGGGTGGGTCGCCGTCGACGACGGGGCCTTCGTCGGCGCCGTTGAGGGTGAAGTTCTTCTTGTACCAGGAGCGCACATCGCCCCAGGCCCGGGACATGACGTCGCCGCTGCCGTCGTCGACGCCCGAGGCTTCCTTGACGTCGCGCACGGCGCGCTCGGCGGCCTCACCACTGGGCTCGTCGACGAGTTGGTGGGCGCAGTTCACGCAAATCATGGCTTCGGGCTTGTTGGGGGTCTGGCAGGCGGGGCAGGTCTTTGTGACCGGGACCAGGGCCCGGACCTTGTATTCGCCGTCGAGGATCTCGAGGAAGTTCCCCGTCGTCACCCAATCGATGATCTCCTTGGTGCGCCAGATGGGGAACGGGTGGCTGCGAAACAACGACTGAAAGATGGTGATGTAGCGGCCCAGGGGCCCCTCATCCTGCATCTTGCCGAAGCTGTCGGCCTGCTCGATGAAGCCCTCGATGCCGAGCTCGTTGGCGTAGCGCTTGGTGCCCCCCGCGATCTTCATCAGGGTGCGCATGACGGTCTGGGGGTTCTTCACGACGAGCAGCGCCGCGCGGTCGCTCGAGAGTTCTGAGGCGCGGTCCCAGCGCAGCAGGGCCAACTGGATCGGGTAGACCACCAGGGTGCCGATGCCGAAGGTCGCCTGGATGATGGTCGACGCCACGCTGCCAAAGACCCGGGCCGCACTCTTGTAGAGCACGTGGTCGGCGTGGACATGGCCAAGCTCATGGGCAAGCACCACGAGGATCTCGTCGTCGTCGAGGAGGTCGAGGCAGCCGGTGCTGACGGCGATGAAGTATTTGTCGACGCCGAAGGTGTAGGCGTTGGGGATGGGGTCCTGGTAGACGTACAGCTCGGGGAGCTGCTTGATGCCGAGGGCCCGGGCCGCGTACTCGAACTTGCCCCACAACGTCGGGTACTGCTTCTCGCTCACCCGCACGAAGTTGGCGTGGTGGTGCAGGCGGGTGGCCAGCTCGAAGCTGTGGCGAATCAACGAGCGCAGCATGGTGCTGACGCCCGGGATGCGCTTGAGGGCGTCGAGGGTCTCTTTGTCGAGGGGATGGATGTAGCTGTCGGGGTCGAGGTCGTCGAAGGGACGCTCGTAGGCCCGCAGCAGGGGCTTCTCGCAGCGGCCGCACAACGGCGACACCTTGAGGTTCAGGACTTTCTCGCGGGCCAGGCGGTTCTGGGCGCCACATTCGCCGCAGATGAAGTCGACGGCGGCGGGAGCCACCTTCGGATCTTTGCCCGGATCTTTGCCGGAGTCTTTGGGGTCTGTGGAGGCGGCGGCGGGCTCGACCATGAAAGGGGCTCCTGAAGCGCAGAGGGGTCAGATGGCAACGCCACCCAAAGCTTGAGCACCCTACGCTAAGCACCCCGGGCGCCGCATCAAGCGCCACCCGATCCCGTCGGCTACACTGTCGCCGATGTCATCTGCGCAGAAACCCCGGGTGCTGCCCCCGCCAGCGGCGCTGCCTCCCCTGGGCCCCCTCGTCATCGTCGACGGCGAGTGCGCCTACTTCCCCGAGGAGGCCCGCCCGTCCCGCACGGCGTTTGCCCTGCCGGGGCCCTTGAGCCAGCGGGAGTACCAGACCGCCATGTCCCTCGGCATGCGGCGATCGGGGACCCTCGTCTACCGACCCGTCTGTCCCGGCTGTCGTCGTTGCCAGCCCTTCCGGTTGGCCGTCAACGACTTCGCGCCGTCGCGCTCCCAGCGCCGCGTCCAGAAAAAAGCCGACGGTCATTTCACCGTCGACGTCGTCCGCCCCGTCGTCGATGCCACCCACATGGCCCTGTACGCCCGCTACCAGGCCTTCCAGCACGGCAAGGATGGCCAACACAGCGACGAGGAAAGCTACGCCCGTTTCCTCGTCGACACCGTCGCCGACACCTGGGAACTCGCCTGGCGGGACAAGGCTGGCGCCCTCGTCGGCGTCGGCATCATCGACGTCGTCGAAGACGGCATCAGCAGCGTGTACTTCTATTGGGACCCGCGCCTCGAGGACTTCTCCCTCGGCGTGTATTCGGCCCTGTGGGAGATCGACCTCTGTCGTCGTTGGAACAAGCCCTACTACTACCTGGGCTATCTGGTGCCGGGGTCGCGGACCATGTCCTACAAATCCCAATACGCCGGCGGCGAAGTGTGGACGGGGACGGCTTGGGTGCCCGTGCCCGGTCGCGACCTCGACGACCCCGCCATGCAGCTGGCCCTGCGAGGGGCCCAGCTGGCGTCCACCGACGCCGACGCCACAAATTTCCCCGTCGATGGGGTGCCGGTAGAATCGGGGTCATGACCGAGCCCACCCAATCCATCACGGCCCTGGCGAGTTCGAGTCTCAGCGCGCCCCGCCGCCTCATCGACGATCCCCGTGAACTCGACGACGAACAACTGCTGGAGATGGTCAAGGGCTTCCACGCCCGCAGCACGACCATCGGCGCCGTGGGCGCCATCGTCACCGCCGGCGCGGCCGTCGTCCTCTCGCCCGTGGTGTGGTTCGCCGCCTTTGCCCTCATTCCCGCGGCCATCGGTGGCTATGCCGTCTCCAGCCGGGCCATGACCCGAGTGTCGGCCAGTCGCTTCGGCGTGACGACGTCCTGCCTGCGCCGCGTCGAGGTCACTTTCGATGCCGTCAGCCGTCGTCGGGACGTGCGGACCCTGACCCTCGAGAGCTGGGTTGGCCTGGACTGGACCGCCCGCCTGGCCCTGCTGCGCGCCGAACTCGCGCGCGCCTGAGGGGATGGCCAGACGGCCCTTTCGCCGCGGTGGGTGAAGAGCACCACTGGTTGCCATCACCTGCAGATCACTACGATGGACCCATGACGCCTCGCGATGACGTCCATGCCGCCGACGCGACCAACCCCCTGCACCCGGCGGGTGAAGACCTCTCGTCATCGTCGTCGTTCTCACCGTCGTCGTCACCGTCGTTCTCACCGTCGTTCTCATCGTCTTCGCTGTTTGTGTCGACGGCGGCGGATCATCCGCTGCGCCAGGTGTTGGCCCATGAGGTCCACGCCCGCCCCTGTGAGCTGTTGTCGTCGCCGTCGCGGGCCTCCCACCTGGCCATGCTGTCTGGCGAGGGCACCGGTGCCGCCGAGCACCGCCAGCTGGTGGACCTCTGCCAGCGCTTCGGGGTCACGCCGCCACCGGCGGGTGTCAATCATTTCAGTGCCGACTTGGGGATATTTCGTGTCAAGTGGGAACGGCACACAGAGTTTTATACCTATACATTCTTCCGGCCCGGTCGCTGCGGTGGACTGTTTGAAGACCCCGTCATTGGTCTGCTGCCCCCAGACTGGTTGCAGGGGCTGACGGGCCAGCGCCTCGCCGCCGTCCACGTCGCCTTGGAGCCCGCCAGTGAATCCCTGCGGGACCCGGTGGCCATCGAGCAGTTCTTTGATTCCCGCAGTGTGTCGGGCAGCGAACTCGCCGGCAAAAGTGCCGTGGTCTGGACGGACTTCACCATCCACGACGACGGCTTTGGCCGGATGCTGCTGCTCGATGTGCATCTGCGCGCCCGCCAGGCGGGGCGGCTCGTGCAACGGCTGCTGGAGATTGAGACCTACCGGATGATGTCGTTGCTGGCCTTGCCCCTGGCCCGGCAGTACAGCCCGGAGATTTCGCGCCTCGACCAGAGCCTCGCCACCGTCACCGCCCGCATGACAGAGCTTGTGGGTCTCGAGGACGAACAGGCCCTGCTCGACGAAATCTCCCGGGTGGCCGCCCGCGTGGAGCACATCGCGGCCGCCACCAATTTCCGCTTCAGCGCCGCCCGCGCCTACGACGATCTCGTCTCGCGGCGCATCGCCGAACTGCGGGAAGACCGCATCGAGGGCATGCAGACCCTCGAGGAATTCATGGAGCGTCGGCTGGCCCCCGCCATGCGCACCTGCGAGTCCGTGCAGGCCCGCCAGGAGGCCCTCGCTGCCCGGGTGGCCCGGGCCAGCAACCTGCTGCGCACCCGCGTCGACATCGCCCTCGAAGGGCAAAACCGCGATCTGCTCCAGTCGATGGACCAGCGCTCACGCATTCAACTGCGTCTTCAAGAGACAGTGGAAGGTCTCTCGATCTTCGTGATGACCTACTACATGGTCGGCTTGACCGGCTACATGGTCAAGGCCGCCAAAGCCGCCGGTCTGCACATCAACGCCGACCTCGTGACGGGCCTTGCGGTGCCCGTCATCATGACGCTGGTCTTTTTCGGCATGCGTCGCTTCCACAAGGCCATCGCCGCCCTGCGGGCCGACGAAGACGACGACGGCTAACGCTCCGGCCAACGCTCCGGCGCTCCGGCTGACGACGTCCAACCTGGGCACTCAGGCGGTGGTGGCGCCGTCGATGGAGGACGAGTCGGGATAGACGGCGGTGTCGCGGAAGGGGGCGGCGCCGGTGACGCGTTCGATGGCCCGCTCGAGGAACTCGAAGTAGCCAATCTTGAGCAGCAGCGGATTCAACCAGCCGGTGGTGATGCAGTAGTAGCGATCGTACGGCGCCTTGTGGTGGATGGCGTGGTGGTCGATGGGCAAAATGAGGTGCAGCCGCTGCAGGGTCCGGATGGGCCACGACGGCGCCGCCAGGTGGGACCATTTGTGGAACTGGTTGGTGGCGAACAGACCAAAGCTCAGCGCCACCGCGGCGACCCTCGAAAACAGGCCGAGGGTGTCCTCCTCGGGGAGCAGCAACGAGAACACCAGGATGACGGTGGTTCCCATGCAGTTGTTGCCGTTGGTCTCGACGAAGTTGTGGCGCGTGATTTCCAGCTGGTCCCGGTGGTGGTCCCGAAACGGCTTCACGATGGTGGGCCCGAGCATGAAGGTCTTCTCGCTGCCCCAGCGGTCACCCGCCCAGTGCACCATCCCCGACAACAGGTCGGAGGCGACGTAGCCAAACACCATCGCCACCGCGATGGTCAGCCACGCGAACGGCGTGCTGACGTCGGCCTGCACGAGCCCCAACACCAACACGGGCACCGTGAAGGTCAGGATGATGCCAATCCACTCGCTCACTCGGGCGAGGATGAGAAATCCGCGGTCGGCTTCGCTTTTCATGCGCCCACACTCTCTGATGGATCCCGAGTCTTCGGCGCCCCCTCGCGGGCGTCAATGCCTCCAGCCATTGTCATGGCCGTATCACCACATGACGCGACGCACCCTTGTCGTCGTCGTCAACCCTGGACAGGGCCTCGTTCGCTCGTGGCTACACCTCGCTGTAGCGGTCGAGGGTTTCGCGCAGCCCGGCCACGATGTCTGTGCGCAGGGCTTTGGGCCGGCGCACCTCGACGGCGCTGCCAAAGCCCAGCAGCCAGGCCCGCAACACCCGGGTGTCGTTGACGGTGGCCTTGACGACGACGACGCCGTCGACGCCGTGGTGGGTCTGGTCTTTGGACAGGGGGCTCTCCAGGACGCTGCGTTCGGCGCCGTCTCTGAAGGCGACCTCGAGGTGGATGGGTTCTTTGGCCAGCCGCCAACCGGTTTCGCCGCCCTCGATCCAGGCGTCGAGGTCGAAGCCCGCCGGGGCTTTGCGGGATCGCAGCCCGCTGCTGGTGACGGCGCGCATGCGATGCAACGCGTACAGGCGCACATCGTCGTACTCGAAGGCGGTGGCGACGAGGTAGGCCACCGCATCGCGCACCACGAGGCCGAGGGGATGCAGCTCCATCTCGCTGTCGCCCTTGTCGGGCCGCCGGTAGCGCACGGTCAGTCGAGAATCCTCGACGAGGGCCATCTGCACGGCGTCGAGGATGGCGGTGTCGACGCCGGGTGGGGATTGGGGTTGGGTCCGTGGAATCACCCGCACCCGCTCCAGCCAGCGACGAGCGGGCTTGCCTTCGACGACCTTGCGGGCGGCCTCCATGTGGGGGCGCAGGGCGGCCCAGGCCGCCCGGGGCACCAGCCGCGACAGGTGGGCCTCCACCAACAACAGGGCGAGGGCCTGGGGCAGGTCGAGCCCGGGGAGCAACACGGGCTTCGCCGTCTCTGCCCTGCGCCAGCGGTAGGGCTTGGAGCTGTCGAGACACTCGATGCCAAAGCCCATGCCCTCGAGCTTGAGCAGGTCCCGCTGGACCGTGCGCGGGGTGGTGTCGAAGCCGTCGGCGGCGAGGAGGGCCGTGATCTGGGTGGTGTCGAGGGTCCGCGGATACCCCGGCACCACCTGCAGCAGCCGGAACAAGCGCGAGAAGCTGGAGTCGCTCATGACGGGAGACTAGCCCACCCGGCGACGAGCTCCGACAGGTTCTGTCGCAGGTCTGATCACGTCGACGTTCAGGGCCCGGGCAGGGGGCCGCAAAACGCGGCTTGCTATCGGGTGCAGTCAGCGTCGTTGACCCCGGCGGGGCTGGTGCGCAACTCCAGGCAGTTCTCTTCGCCCGCAGGATCGACAGGCGTGTTGTTGGGCTCGCCGAAGGCGAAGCCGACGAAGGGCAGGGCGGAACCATCGTGGGCAACAAAGGTCCCCTCGACAGCGTCGTCGGTGCCATTTGTCCAGGCCGACGTGGTGGCCGCCGGTCCCATCGTCGTGCGACAGGCATTCTGGTCTCCTGTCCCCTGAAACACCGCCAGGCCCCCGCGCTCCAAACAGCCCGTGGCCCATACATCCCAGGGGTACTGCTCGCTGCAGAGGGCAAAAACCCTGCCGTTGTTCTGAAGGGATCGACAGACGCAGCCGACGCTGAAGGCATCGTCGTCGTCGTCGCAGTCGGGCACCGCGGGAACGCTGGCTGGTGGCGGCGTGACCTGCAGATGGGGCAGGCACTGCATGGTCACCCGGCTGGCGCCATCAGTGTCTGCGTCTTCGACGACGGCGACCGCGGCGGCGACGGCGGCGTTGCTGTCGTCGCAGTCGGGGCCCCGGGCACAGCCGACGCCGAAGCCATCGCGGTCGCCGTCGACACAGGTGCCGATGCCGGATGGCGTGAAGGCCTCGCAGGCCACGCGGGCGGTGGCTGTCGTACAATTGAGGTCGTTCCAGCCGCTGCTGGTGGCGGACAAGCAGTCCTGTCCGCTGTCGCCGGCCTGGTTTGGCTGACCGCTGGCAAACGATGTGAAGGCGCCCAGGGGCGTTCCATCGAGAAAAACAAAGGCCCCTTCGGTGGCGCGGTCGGTGGCGTCGATCCACAAGGGTGGGTTGGCGATGAGCCTGACGGCGGCATCACGGGACGCGTTGCGGACCGACAGCAGCCGGTAGCCCGGGCGCGCGGCGCACAACGCCACGGCGTCGTCAAAGCGCAGGCGCTCTTCGCACAACAGGCCGCGGCCAGTGCCGATGGCGGTTTCTCGACAGCCGCAGGCGTTGTCCTCGTCGATGTCGCCGTCGCAGTCGTTGTCGACGCCGTCGCACACTTCAAAGATGCGGGTCTTTGGATCATTGACGGCGCAGTCGTCGCCCGCCGCACAGCCAGGCCCAAGGCCGTCGCCGTCGACGTCGATGCATGGTTCGCCTTCGCCTTCGCCCTCGCCCTCGCCCTCGCCTTCGCCCTCGCCCTCGCCCTCGCCCTCGCCCTCGCCCTCGCCCTCGCCGTCGCCGTCGCCCTCGCCCTCGCCCTCGCCCTCGCCCTCGCCCTCGCCCTCGCCCTCGCCCTCGCCCTCGCCCTCGCCCTCGCCCTCGCCTTCGCCCTCGCCTTCGCCCTCGCCCTCGCCTTCGCCTTCGCCTTCGTTGGCTGGTGTTGGTGCAGCGCAGACCCCGGCCCGGCATTCGAGGTCGTCGGGACAACTCGCGTCGTCGCTGCAGGGAATGGCGCCGCCCACCAGGGAGCCGATGGAGCACCCGGAGAACGCGGCCAGGCTCACGAGCGCCATCGACAGCAACGGCCAGAGCAATGGCGCACGGCGCAGCATGCGGAGCGGCACCTGGAGGGGGACACGACGACCGGTCATGGCTGAACGATACCGCCATTGCCCGAACGTCGCGCGATCCGCGCCGAAGCCGACCACCTGCCTTGAGAAGCCATCAAGGGCCTCCGGGCTGCGCGCGGCACCAGCCAGGCACAGCACGACAGCACGACACAGCGCGGCTCAGGACACCCGCACCACTTCGAAGGTCCGGCGTTTGCCGGCGATGACGACCTCGACGACGTCGCCAGCCTTCTTGCCGAGGGCGGCCTTGCCAAGCGGGGCCGCGGGACTCACCACCTGCACGGCCTCGCCGTCGATGGTCACCGCCCGGCCTGCGCCCAGGGGCAACAGCAGGGCACGGGTGATGGCGTCGCTGTCGTCGTCGCGCAGCACCACCACCGCGCTGACGTCGGCCTTGTCGTCGTCGCCGAAGTCGCGGATGGCGATGGTCTTCAACACCGCCAGGGACCGCTGCAGCTCCGTCGCCCGGGCCGACTGTCCCGCCGCCAGATAGGAGAGCTCAAGGCCGCGGGTGTCCTTGTCGTTCTCGGGCTTGGCCTCGGGATGGGTCGCCGCCTCATGGGCGGACTTGGCCGCCCGCACCATGGTGTCGAGGTCCTCTTGCAGCGCCTGCACCAGGCCATTGACCGCCTGGAGCTTGGACGACGGTGCCGATGGTGCCGACCGTGATGGCGCTGCCGACGGCGGTGACGACGTTGACGACGACAATGATGGTGCCGTCGCCGTCGCCTTCTTCTTCGTGGCCATTCAGGACACGACCTTGAGGCCCGGGGCGGGGCCGTCGCCGAGGGTTTCGGCGAAGAAGTCGTTGCCCTTGTCGTCGACGACGACGAAGGCCGGGAAGTCCTCGACCTCGATCTTCCACACGGCTTCCATGCCGAGCTCGGCGTACTCGAGGACCTCGACCTTCTTGATGCAGTCCTGGGCCAGGCGGGCCGCCGGGCCCCCGATGCTGCCCAGATAGAAGCCCCCGTACTGCTTGCAGGCGGCGGTGACGGCGGCGCTGCGGTTGCCCTTGGCCAACATCACGAAGCTGCCGCCGGCTTTCTGGAAGTCGGCGACGTAGGCATCCATGCGACCCGCCGTCGTCGGACCAAAGCTCCCCGACACCATCCCCGTCGGCGTCTTGGCGGGGCCCGCGTAGTAGACGCAGTGGTCCTTGAAGTAGTCGGGCAGGGTGCCGGTGGCGTCGAGGCGTTCCTTCAGCTTGGCGTGGGCGATGTCGCGGGCCACGATGAGGGGACCCGTCAGGCTCACCCGGGTCTTCACCGGCAGCTTCGACAGCGCCGCGCGAATCTCCTTCATGGGCTGACGCAGGTCGATCTTGACGACGTCGCTGGACAGGTGCTCGTCCTTCACGTCGGGCAGGTACTGGGCGGGGTCACGCTCGAGGGCTTCGAGGAAGACCCCGTCCTTCGTGATCTTCCCCCACGCCTGCCGGTCCGCCGAGCACGACACCGCGATGGCGATGGGGCAGCTGGCACCATGACGGGGCAGGCGAATGACGCGCACGTCGTGGCAGAAGTACTTGCCGCCAAACTGGGCGCCGATGCCGGTCTTCTGCGACAGCGTCAGCACCTTGGCTTCAAGCTCCGGGTCACGAATGGCGTGGCCCGACATCGAGCCCTTCGTCGGCAGGCTGTCGAGGGCCCGCGCCGACGCCAGCTTGGCCGTCTTCAGGCATTGCTCCGCCGACGTGCCGCCGATGACGATGGCCAGGTGGTAGGGAGGGCAGGCCGCGGTGCCCAGGCTCTTGAGCTTGCTCTCGAGGAACTTCATGAGGGCGGGTTCGTTCAACACCGCCTTGGTCTCTTGAAACAGCAGGCTCTTGTTGGCGCTGCCGCCCCCCTTGGCCATGAACAGAAAATGATATTCGTCGTCGTCGGTGGCGAAGATGTCGATCTGGGCCGGCAGGTTGGTGCCGGTGTTCTTCTCTTCAAACGTCGTGATGGGCGCCAGCTGCGAGTAGCGCAGGTTCGACGTCAGGTAGGTGTCGTACACGCCGCGGGCGATGGCTTCTTCGTCGCCGCCCCCCGTGAACACGTATTGGCCCTTCTTGCCCATGACGATGGCGGTGCCCGTGTCCTGACAGCCGGGCAGCACGAAGCCGGCGGCGATGACCGCGTTCTTCAGCAGGTCGGTGGCGACGAAGCGGTCGTTGTCGGAGGCCTCGGGGTCGTCGAGGATCTTGCGCAGTTGGGCGAGGTGGCCCGGGCGCAGCAGGTGGGCGATGTCCTTCATCGCTTCCGACGTCAGCGCCATGATGGCCGAGGGCTCGACGGCCACAAAGGTCTTGCCGCGGGCCTCAAACGTCGAGACCCCCTCCTTCGTCAGCAGCCGCCAGGGCGTGTCGTCGTGGTGCAGCGGGAAGATGGGGCTGAAGTCGAAGCTCGGCATGGCCTGTCTCTACAGCGCCCGGGCGTTGGGGTGAAGCCTGATGTCCGTTGGTGGGGCTTTGAGGACCGCGCCGCCAGTCCGAGAGCAGCGCACAGAAATGGTGGCGAACCAATAAGCTCACTCACCAGGTGGTTTTGACCGTGTCGGTGTGATGCGCTTCTCGATGGATTGCTGAAATGAATGGATCTTGTAGTTCTATGATGGAGTTGTCTGGCTCTTGCGGTGTATAAAAATGCATTGAAGCCACCGGGCCTCACGGGAAGCGCGCGTAGACAAGCGCCGTGTGGGCGATGTGGGCCGTGAGAAAAGCCAGCGCGAGGGCCTGGTACATCCACCAGCGGAAAAACGAGCCCCAGTACAGTTCGCGGCCGAGCAACGCGATGCCTGACAGCCACAGGACGGGAGTCCAGGCCGGGGCGGTGAATCCCAGGGCGCTGGTGGACCACGGCGACGTCGGAAAGAGTATCAGCGCCAGCCAACTGGCGAAGTAGACGAGCGTTCCGCCCATGAAGACCAGCAAGGCCCGCCGGCTGGCCGGCGTCGTGAGCTGCAGCGGCATCGCGAACGGCAAGGCAAAGACCAGGACGCGCAACGCGTTCTCCGCCAATGCCAACGCGGCCGGGATGTCGGCCCAAAAGACGGCTGGCTGGAAGGATGGTGGCAGGCGGTGCGCCAGTGCGACGTTCCACAGGATTGCTGGAATCAGCAGCAGCCCACAACTCAGTGTGTAGCGTTTGATCGTGTCGAGTGGTGTTTTCGGGTGCGTCACGGACCGACGACGACGGCGCGGCTCTCGCGGTCGTTGGTGCCGATGGCGGCCACGGCGCGGCGCTCGCCCGCTGGAATCACCACGCGGTCGCCGAAGACGATGTTCTCGAGGACGAAGGCGCCGTCGCGTTCGACGTAGACGCTCAAGCCTTTGGTGCGGTTGGCGTCGTCGACGGTGACGACGGTGGTGTCGCCGTCGATGGTGGCCGTGGGGACGGTCGGCACCGTGAGGTCGGCGGCCACGGGCGGGGGCAGGGCGCGGGTGACGTTGAGGGCGCTGAAGGTTGCTTTGACGTCGTCATCCGTCAGCAGGGGGTCCAGGTGGTACAGGATGGAGCCGCCGGCGCCTTCGCCGAGGTGGGCGCGCACGATGTCGGTCTGGGCTTCGTATTCGGCGAGGGTCCAGTCGCCGCTGGGGTCGTAGGCCGAGAGGTTCATGCCGGCGACGACGAAGCGGCCGTCGCCGTCGGGGAGACTCGCCCACCAGGGCAGCAGGGTGCCGAAGGCCTGGCGCGTTTGCGTCGTGGGCCAGTAGAGCTGGGGGGCGAGGTAGTCGACCCAATCCATCGCCAGCCAGGTCACGGGGTCGCAGGCGATGGCTTCGAAGGCGTCGAGGCCCGTGATGCCCGCCGGCGTGCCCGGGCGGTAGATGCCAAAGGGGCTCACGCCAAAGCGCACCGATGGCCTGGTGGCGGCGATGGCGACGCTGGTGTCTTCGATGAGGCTGTTGACGTTTTCACGACGCCAGGCGCTGCGGGTCAGGGTGCCGCCGCCCTGGGTGTAGGCGGTGAAGGCGGCGCTGTCGGGGAACGAACCGACGCCGTCGGGGTAGGGGTAGAAGTAGTCGTCGAAGTGGATGCCGTCGACGTCGTAGCCCTCGATGATGTCCTGCACGACGGCGGTGACGTGGGCGCGCACGGCGGGGGAGGCGGGGTTCATCCAGATGCCGCCGTCGTAGCTGACGGCGTCTTGGGCCAGGGTGCGGGTGACATGGTTGGCGGCGGCGGTCACCGACGACGACGTCAGCCCGCGGTAGGGGTTCATCCAGGCGTGGAGTTCGATGCCGCGGGCGTGGGCCTGTTCGACGGCGACGCCGAGGGGATCAAAGCCCGGGTCACGGCCCTGGGTGCCGGTGAGAAAGCGGCTCCAGGGCTCGCGGCTCGACGCGTACAGCGCATCGCTCTCGGGGCGCACCTGAAAGAAGATGGCGTTCAAGCCGGCGTCGGCGGCTTCGTCGATGAGGTCCCGCAGTTCCTGCTCTTTGACGGCGGCGGAGGCGCTGCTGTTGGAGGGCCAGTTGATGCCAAAGACCGTGGCGACCCAGGCGCCGCGCAGCTCGCGGGTGTGGCTGACGTCGACCAGGGTGGGGCCGACCGGCTCCGTCGGGTCGGTCGGATCGGTGGGGTCGGTTGGATCGGTGGGGTCCGTCGGATCGGTGGGGTCCGTGGCCGGGTCGTCGACGGGGGCCGGGTCTCCGTCGATGACGACGACGTCGAAGCCGCGGGGGCCGCAGGCGGCGGCCAACATCACGATCGCGCCCGAAACCAACGTCGACACACGCATGGGTGCACGATCCGCTCTCGACGCCACACACGCAACGGCGTCGGTCTCCGTCATCGGGAGGAGCACGTGCCAGCTCGCTCTCTTCGCGAGTGAGCCAATCCTTCGTGTTTGTGCGCAGAGCTTCCTTGTGGCTTTCGTTTGTCGTAAGCGGTAAGATGTTGGAGGAGGTCCCGATGACGCAGCCCCAGACCGCAGTTCTGAGCACCAAGGGTCAGGTCGTGATTCCCGCCGATCTGCGTGCCGCGCTTGGCCTGAGCGAGGGCGACCGGTTGGCGTTTGTCATCGACGGACAACGCCTCGTTGTTGAGCGCGTGCCATCGAGAATGGAGCGTCGAAGGGCGCGCATGGTGCTTGCGTTTGCGGACTACGCGAAGAGCGACGTCGAGAAGGTGTGGGCCTCGATTGATGGTGAGGGATTCGTCGATGACTGACTTTGTGCCTGGCGATGTGGTTCGCGTTGATCTCGACCCGGGCAAGGGGAAGGAGCAGCAGAAGACGAGGCCCGCACTGGTCGTGAGTGACACGAACCCGCTCGGCCTCGTCATTCTTCTGCCCATCACGGACACCGGCAAGAAGATCGGAAGGCTGTTTGTGCCGGTCGTTGACCTCAAAGCGGCAGGCCTCTCGAAGGAATCGGTGGTCGACGTCTTTCAGATTCGTTGCATCGACCCAGTACGCCTCAAGGGGAAGCTCGGGGCGGTTGACGGCGGGGTCATGAACAAGGTGCGGGCTGCCCTTGCCGACGTGCTTGGTATCGACGACGAACACGTTGCGGAGTAGCCGAGGTTGCCCCTGTGTAGACAATCCACCGACACGGGCTTCGCCCATGTCGGTGAATTGTCTACACGTTCGTCGGCTGACGCCGATGAATTGCCGGTGACACAACGCGTTACGCGCAGGTGCTGTTGACGGCGGCGGCGCTGGGCTATGGCAGCGCCATGTTGAGACGCCACCTCTCCTCGCTGTCCTCCCTTGCTGTGTGTGCCCTGGCCGTCGCCGGCTTGTCGACGCTGTCTGCCGACGTTGCCCGGGCTGGCGATGCCCCGGCGGCTGCCGCGGTCCAGCCGAAGCCGACGGCCCAGGAGGCCAAAGACTTCGTCAAACGGGTCAACGCCGACTTGAAGCGGTTGTCGACCCAGGCGGCGCGGGCGGAGTGGGTCAAGAACACCTACATCACCGACGACACCGAGATCATGTCGGCGGACGCCTCCGAGCTGCTGATGATCTACGTCAAGGACGCCATCAAGGAGGCCGCCCGCTTCGACGGCCTGGCCCTCGATGCAGCGACGGCCCGCCAGATCCACCTGCTCAAGGTGTCGGCGGATTTGCCCGCGCCCAACGACGCCAAGAAGACGTCGGAGCTCGCCACCATCGCCAGCCAGATGACCTCCATCTACGGCAAGGGCAAGGCCTGCAAGAAGGAGAAGGGCAAGAGCGAGCCCGTCTGTCGTGACCTCGAGGAACTCTCCAAGGTCATGGCCACCAGCCGCGACTACGACGAGCTGCGTGAAGCGTGGAACGGCTGGCACAGCATCAGCCCCGAGATCACGCCGCTGTTTCGCCGCTACGTCGAGCTCGTGAACGAAGGCAGCCAGAACCTCGGCTTCAAGGAAGCCGGCGCGTTGTGGAAGTCCCGCTACGACATGACCCCCGACCAGTTCGAGACCGAGATGGAGCGCCTGTGGCAACAGGTGAAGCCCCTCTACAGCGACCTGCACTGCTACGTGCGCTCACGCCTGGCCCAGAAGTATCCGGGCAAGGTCAAGGACGAAGGCCCCATCCCCGCGTTCCTCCTCGGCAATATGTGGGCCCAGGAATGGGGCAACATCTACGACGTCATCGAGCCCTACCCCGGTCAGGCGAGCCTCGACATCACCAGCGCCCTCAAGGCCAAGAACATCGACGAGCAGCGCCTCGCCAAGATGGGCGAAGAATTCTTCGTCAACCTCGGGCTCAAGAAGCTCCCCGACTCGTTCTGGAAGCGCTCGATGCTCATCAAGCCGAAGGACCGCGACGTCGTCTGTCACGCCTCGGCGTGGGACGTCACCTACGACAACGACGTGCGCATCAAGATGTGCATTCAGGTGGATGAAGACAATCTCATCACCATTCACCATGAACTGGGTCACATCTATTACTACCAGTATTACTACGACAAGCCCGTGCTGTTCCAGCAGGGTGCCCACGACGGCTTCCACGAGGCCATCGGCGACGCCGTCGCCCTGAGCGTCAACCCCGTCTACCTGGCCAAGCTCGGCATTTTGAAGGACATCCCCAACAACGAGAAGTCCCTCATCAACCTGCAAATGAAAGACGCCCTCGACAAGGTCGCCTTCCTGCCGTTCGGCTACCTGATGGACAAGTGGCGCTGGGACGTCTTCTCCGGCAAGACCTCCGCCGCCGACTACAACGCGAGCTGGTGGAAGCTGCGCACCCAGTACCAGGGCATCGCCGCCGTCGACGCCCGCCCCAAGGACGCCTTCGACCCCGGCGCCAAGTACCACATCCCCGCCAACGTTCCGTATGCGCGCTACTTCCTCGCCCGCATCCTGCAGTTCCAGTTCCACAAGGCCTTGTGCGACGCCGCCGGCCACAAGGGGCCGCTGCACACGTGCTCTGTCGCCGGCAACAAGGCCGCGGGCAAGCGCCTGAGCGACATGCTTGCGCTGGGCGCCAGCGAGCCCTGGCCCGTCGCCATGAAGAAGCTCACGGGCCAGGAGACCATGGATGGCAAGGCCCTGCTGGACTACTTCGCGCCGCTGCAGACGTGGCTGAAGGAGCAGAACAAGGGCAAGACCTGTGGCTGGTGACGGCGCCCACGACGACGTCGGCGGCGGCGACCCCGCTGCGGCCCTCGTCGTCGTGGACGTCCCCGCCGACGCGGCCGACGACGCTGTCGACGACGGGGCCGCCGTGATTCCCGAGAGCGCCCGCATCCCCGGCTACGTCGTCCAGTACGGGGTGGGCATTCCCCTCGGCGTCGTCGTCAGCGCCGTCGTCTGGGTGCCCCTCGGCCTCGCCATCAGCTTTGTCCTCCCCGGCCACATCGTCGATCCCCTCCTCCTGGGGATCTGTGCTGTCACCAGCGTCTGGACCACCCGCGGGATCGTTCGTCGCTTGCGGGCCTTCCAGGAACGCAAACTGTTGGAGGCCAGCGACGTCGACCACCGCCCCCGTCAACTGCGGGGAGCGGGCGGCACCGAGAGTCCCGTGGCTGTGCGCGAATGACAGGGCAACGATGAGGCGCTTCAAGCGGATGGTCGTTGCTTCGCTGGTTGCTGCCGTCGTCATGCTCGTCGGTGCCGGCGTATTGGTGGCCTGCTGCACGCCGCAGTTGGCGACCATGATGATGCGGCCCGAGAGCGCGACCTTCGACGACGAGGTCCATCCGCCGGCCCCCGACTTTGGCAACGACCGTGCCTGGCTGGCGTTGCCCGGCACCGTCGATGACGCCGACGTCGCCCTCCCCGCGCTCCCCGCTGTCGACGTCGAGGCCGCCCCTGTCGATGTCTTCTATCTCCATTCGACCTCGAGCCTGCAGCGGCGCTGGAACTCCAGTGCGTTTGACGAGGAGATCCGCACCGCCAGCAAGCGGGGCGGGACGCTGATTCAAGCCAGCGCGTTCAACGGCTGCTGCCGCGTGTTCGCCCCCGAGTACCGCCAGGCCAGCGGCGACGCGTTCACGTCGCCGTCGCCGTCCGGGGAGCAGGCAAAGACCTTCGCCCTTGGCGACGTCATCGCCGCGTTCAGGGAGTTTCGCCGGCGGACAGGGGCCCGCCCCTTCATCCTGGCCGCCCACAGCCAGGGCTCAGTCCTTGGCGCGCGGTTGTTGAAGGAGGTCATCGCGTCGTCTGATGAACGCACCCACCTCGTCGCTGCCTATCTGATTGGCGCACCCCTGAGCGTCGACGATCTCGGCGGCGTGCCCGTGTGTGCTGCGCCGACCCAGACCGGCTGCATCGTCAGCTACAACGCCCGCGGCGTCGGGCACACACCAAACCCCATCGATTTTGCGGGCACCGGCCCTGAAGACCAACGCCTGTGCGTGAATCCCGTGTTGGGCATGGCGACGTCGTCGCCGTCGTCGCCCGCCCAGCATCACGGGGCCGTGTTCTTTGACGCCGCAGTCCCCGCGGTGCTGCCCGCGTTCCTCGGCGCCCGGTGTTCACAGGGGCGGCTCGTCGTCAGCGACATGGGGCCGCTGCCTGAGCGCGACTGGATGAGCGGTGTTTTGTTGTGGGTCATGGGCGGCACGAACTTCCACCCCGTCGAGTACCAGCTGTTCTACGTCGACCTGCGCCTCGATGCCGCCCGCCGGGTGGCGTCATTCCTTCCCGCGGACTGAAGGCCGCGGACTGAAGGCCGCGGACTGAAGGCCGAGGGGCCATGTTTGTGCGCCGGCCCGTCCACGTTCACACTGGGCCCATGACCGACGCCCTCGAGCCCCTGGCTGCTGCCACCGCCGCCGCCACCGACGCCGACGCCCTCGCCGTCGTCGACAGCCCCGACGTCATCCCCGAGAGCGCCCGCATTCCCGGCTACATCGTGCAGTACGGGGTGGGCATCCCCGTTGGCGTGTGGGTCGGGGCGCTCGTCGGCGTGGGGGTCATCATGGCCGGTGACCTGCTGCTGCCCGAGGTCATGGTTGTGCCCCTCGCCTTCGGCGCGTTCGCAGTGGCTGGTACTGCTGCCACCCGCGCTGTCGTGGGGCGCCTGCGGCGGTTTCAGGAACGCAGGTTGTTGCAGGCCAGCGACCTTGACCACCGCCCCCGTCAGCTGCGGGGAGCGGGCGGCAGCGAGAGCCCGGTGGCTGTGCGCGACTAGCGAGTTGACCTCGGTGGGAACTTCATATATCCATATGGTTATCTGATAGTCACCCGGGAAAAGCCATGTCTGCGCCCCTGTCACACCCCGGTCCCCGCGATGCCCTCGACGGGATTTTTCATGCCCTGGCGGACCAGACCCGCCGGGCCATCCTCCAGGAACTCGCCAGCGGAACCCGCTCGGTGTCGGAGCTGGTGAAGCTCTTCTCCATCAGCCAGCCCGCGGTCTCCAAGCACCTCGTGGTCCTCGAAGACGCCGGCCTCATCAGCCGGGGCCGCGACGGCAAACTTCGTCCGTGCACGCTGCGGGCGGAGCCCCTGCGCACGGCCACGGATTGGCTGTCGTCGTACCGGCAGTTCTGGGAGCAGAGCTTCGACCGCCTCGAGGCCTATGTGGCGGAGCTGCAGGCCGTCGTCGTCATCGTCGATCCCACCACCCCCGACAGCACCAGCACCAGCACCGACAGCACCCGGGAGAAGCCATGAACAAAGCCCCAGCCCCAGCATCAGCCTCCGTCGACGACGACCGCGTGCTCCGCCTTGAGCGGCACTTCAAGGCGCCGCCGGCGGTGCTCTTCGCCGCCTACAGCAGCCCCGCCCACCTCATGCGCTGGTACGGGCCCGGGGACTACCCGCTGACCTTCTGCGAGATGGACTTCCGCAGCGGCGGCCGCTTCTCATTCGCCATGACGGGGCCCGACGGCGTGCAGATGCCGCCCTTCGGCGGGCGCTACCTCGAGGTCACGCCCCCTCGCACCATCGTCTGGACCGTCGACACCTTTGAAGACAACGACGGTCCGCCGATCTTCGAAGTCACCGTGCGCTTCCACGACAACGGCGACGGCACCACCCGCCTCGAGATGGTCACGGTCTTTGACTCCGCCGCCCGCAAGCTCGACCAGACCAGCCGCGGCTTCGCCGACGGCGTCAGCGCCGCCTTCGACACCCTCGACGTCATCCTGCCGTCCCTCATCGCGGTCGTCAGGGGCACGCCATGACGACGACGACGACGCCGCAGTTCGTGACCTCCGCCGACGGCACCCGCATCGCCTGCGAGACCCACGGCACCGGCCCGGCATTGATCCTCGTCGACGGCGCCATGTGCCGCCGCCAGATGGGGCCCTCCCCCGCCCTGTGGCCGCTGTTGGCCGATGCCTTCGCCGTCACGTTCTACGACCGTCGTGGTCGTGGCGACAGCGGTGACGCCGCCGGTGTGGTCCCCGGCCAGGCCCCGGCTGACGTCGTCGACCGCGAGATCGACGACCTCATCGCCGTGGCGGCAGCGGTCGCCGGCGACGCCGGGGTCTTTGTCTACGGCAGCTCGTCGGGGGCCATGCTGGCGGCGCGGGCGACGGCGCGAGGCCTGAAGGTGAAGAAGCTCGTGCTTCATGAACCACCCCTCGCCCTCGATGGCACCCGCGTGCCCGAGCCCATCGACTACCAGGCGCAGATCGGGGCCTTCGTCGCCAACCACAAGCCTGGCGATGCCGTGAAGCTCTTCATGCGCGTCGTCGGCGTGCCCGCCCCGGCCCTCGTCATCATGCGCTTCATCCCGGGGCTGTGGAAGAAGCTGACGGTGTCGGCCCACACCCTGCCGTACGACTTCGCCCTCCTCGGCGACACCCAGACCGGTGGGCCCTTGCCCGTGGCCGTGCGCGATGTCTTCGCGCGCATCGCGGTCCCCACCCTCCTGCTCGTCGGCGGCAAGAGCCCGCCCTATATGCACCATGCGGTAAAGACGGCGGCAGCCCTCATCACAACGTCGACGACGACGGTGCTGCCGGGCCAGGAGCACAACGTCTCCCCCAAGGCCATCGCCCCCCGGCTGCGCGCCTTCTTCACTTGAAGGGTGATGAACGTCGGTCGTCGTCATGCAGCGAGCATGCCCGCATGAGGAGTGCTCTCCCCAAGTGGGGAGAGGGTTCCCGCGCGTTTCGCGCCCGCGCGCCGAAGGCGAGGTGAGGGACTCAGGCGACGACGCGCTCGACCTCGCCAGTGTCGGTGGGCTGCTGGTGCAGCTGCCAAAACGTGTCGGCGATGGCGCCGGGATCGAGGGCGCCGGCGCCGGCTTTGACGAGGCCATTGACCGTCACCGTCGCCACCCGGACGCCGTCTTTCTTGAGGTCCTGGTGCAGGGTGTGGGCGAGGCTGCGGATGCCGGCCTTGCCGATGGAGAGGCTCGACATCTGGGCCCACGGCGACAGGGCCAGGCCACCGCCCGTGAACAGGATGGTGCCCTTGTGGCGGTGCCGCATGCCGGCGGCGACGTGCTGGGCGCAGACGAGGGCGCCGCCGACGTTGACGCGGAACTCGCGCACCAACTGCTCGATGCCCACCTGCAGGGGCCCACCGGGCTTGAGCACGGCGGCGTTGTAGACGAGGACGTCGATGGCGCCGAGGTCGTGCTCGATGGCCTTCAAGGCGTCGATGAGGCTTGGGGCGTTCTCGGCATCAGCGGGGAACCCCGTGGCCTTGATGGAGGACGTCGCGAGGTCGTCGACGAAGGCCGTCAGGCTGTCCTTCTTGCGGGCGATGAGCCCCAGGGTGAAGCCCTCACGACCAAAGCGCCTGGCCACGGCCTGCCCGATGCCGGGCCCCACGCCCACCACCACACACACACCAGCCGTCGTCGCCGTCGTCGTCGTCGTCGTTGTCGTCATCGCCGCCTCCTCGAGTCGAAAGTCCCGCCGGACACTCTCAGAGTTCCGCCCCGCCGGGCAAGCGATGGGCTCGTGTCAGGACGTTGGCGGTCCGGCCAGAAACCCCAACAGCCGGGTCGACAGAAACTGTCGAAAGGCGTCGGTGGTGGGCGGACTGTGCTTGCAGTCCTTGAGCAGTTCGGTGTCGATGCCGTCGCCGAACAGGACCCTGGCCCGGGCGATGAGTGTGTCGCCGGGAAACGACACATCCTGGTCGGCGCCAATCACGAGGACGGGCCGGTCAAAGCCCGTGAACGCCGCCGGTGTCGCCAACGCCGGCACCTTCATGGTGCTCATGCGGGCGGTGCGAAACGCATCGCCAACGCTCTCCCGCCAGTCGTCGTCGTCGACGGTGCTGAGCAGGTTCTTGGCCAGGGCCCGCAGGCGCTCGGGGCCTGGCTTGCTGATGTAGCGAAACATCGGCCAGCCCATCTGGGTGAGCCCCGCCCACGTCGACCCCGTCACAAGCCCCGCCGGCACCAGCAACACGAGCTTGTCCACCCGCGCCGTCGCCGTCGCCACCAGCCGCAAGGCCACAAACCCACCCCAACTGATACCCACGATGTGGGCTTTGGCGAGCCCGAGGCCGTCCATCACGGCCACCAGCCAGCGTCCATAGCTGTCGTCGTCGACGGGCAAGCGCACGTCGGCGCTCATGGGACTCTGGCCGATGACGTCGACCGCATGGACCCGATACGTCGACAGCAACGGCGCCAGCTCGGCCAGCACATGGGCCGAACTCGCCAGGGCGCCATGGAGCAACACCAGCGGTGCACCGTCCACGGGACCGCCCACCAGCACATGGGTCTCGCCCCAGGCGGTGTCGATGGTGCGACTCTCGAGGGTGACGCCGTCAGCGGCCCGCGCCATGACGAGGTCGCGAAACCGACCATGCCAGCGTTGTTGGATGGCCCGGCCTTCGGGGTCTTTGAACATCATCGACGTCATGGGGAACTCCGGCTGCTGTTGTCGTCGGGGGGCGCGCGCGGCGGCAGCCCGAGGTGTTGGCGGGTGAGGGCGTCGACGAAGGCCACGGGGTGCACGAGCTGTCCCTGGGTCCAGCCGATGAGGCCGAAGTAGAAAAACGACAGCCAGGCCGCGGCCATGAGGGTCGGGTCCATGGTGGGCGGCAGCGTGTGGCGGCTGGCGACGTCGACGATGGCCCGATGGGTGCGGGCGGTCTGCTCGGCGAAGCGCGTGGACCACGGGGGATCGGCAAACAGGGATTCCCGCAGTTGGGCCCGGGCGAGGGCGGGGCGGGCGGCGTAGTGGCCAAACACCGTCGACGCCAACGTCGACAGCGCCGTGGCCAGCGCCTGCAGCCCACCGGGGTCGCCACTGCTCGTGCCGGTGCCAAGGGCAGCCAGGGCGCCGTCGAGGACCCCCTCGAGGTCTTCGTAGAGGGCGGCGTGGAGCAGGTCCCGCTTGTCGCCGAAGTGGTGGATGACGGTGCCGGCGGCCACCCCGGCCTCAGAGGCGATGTCCCGGATGTTGGCGCCGTCGAAGCCGTGGGCCTCAAACGCCCGGCGGGCGGCTGCCAGGATGGCGGCCCGGGTGGCGTCCCGCTGCGCTGCGCGGGGCCCGGTCGGCTCCGGTGGATCGCCACTGAACGTGTTCATTGAACACGTTTAACGAGGATGGCTGGCCGACGCAAGGGGGCGGGACGGGCGCAGCAGCCGCCGGACGGCCAGGGCCAGCACCACCCACCACAGCAGGATGGCGGCGATGACGACGACGGCCACCGCCGCCCCGATGCGGGCGTCGACGACGGCGCCCCTCGCGTCGACACAGCCGAAGTGGACGGGGGCCACCCGCTTGTTGTCGGGGGCATCGACGGTGGGGCCAACGTCGACGACGAAGCGGCTGCCGGCGTCGCACAGCACGGGCCCCGTGACGCGCAACAGCGACGGCGCGCTGGCGGCGGCAATGGTGCCGGTCATGACGCCGAGGAGCACCGCCATGGCGCCAATGACGAGGAACCGCTTCCGGGGCGACATGGCGCAGTCAGTTGACGGCGACGACGTAGCAGAGCCAGGCGGGATCGGGGCGACCCTCGCTGGCGCGGCGGTAGTTGCCCGATGGATCGCCGTCCTTGTCGAGGGTCTCCCAGTAGACGTGGGTCTCTGAGAAGCCGGCCTCGTCGAGGAGCTCCCGCAGCTCGGGCAGGGTCCACATGCGCCAGTCGTAGGTGAAGGCCTCCTCGAGGGCCGACCCATCGGGGAAGCGGAAGTGGATGTGGAACAGCACGTCCGCCGTGATGGGATTGAAGGTCTCCTGGTGCCAGACGTAGCGAAACGGCGGGTTGTCGCGCTTGGCCTCGGGGGTGCGCCGGGCCACCTTGCGGCCCTCTTGCAGGTCTGCCTGATAGAAGGCCGAGCCCCCCATCATGTCGAAGACAAAGATGCCTTCGTCGTCGAGAGAACGCTTCACGGACTTGAAGTAGCGCAGCACTTCTTCGCGCTTCTTGAACAGGAAGAACGAGTAGTTCTGGGCGGCGATGACCTCGGCCTTCGTCGTGGTCTCGAGGACGTCTTTCTGCAGGAGCGTCAGCCGTGACTGCTGCTCGGCGCTCAGGGCGGGCAGATAATGGGTGCGGCCGTAATCGAGGGGCTCGGGGTCGAGGTCGACGCCGACGGCGGTGGCTTCAACGTCGCGCTGGACCCACTCGACGCACACGGCGAAGGCGGCGCAAAAATCCTCGCGCAGCGACGTCGGCCAGCGGTTGAACGCATCTTTGTAGAAGCGGCGGAACATGGAGACTTCATGCTCCGGGTCCTGCACGCTCAAGCGGTACAGGGCGTATTTGTCGGCGCCGTCGGCCATGGTGGGCTTCTGCTTCTTGCCCCCCTTCGTCGGCGCCTTGGCCGGTGCCTTGGCCAAAGCCTTGGAGGTGGACGCCTTCGATGCCGGGGACTTGTGGGGACTCGCCATGTCGGCGCCATCGCCTTGCCCGGGGCGTCCGGCAAGGGGGCGCCGACGAAGCAGGTCCACGACCTTCACCGCCGCACCGACCGCCGCCGCAGTCAGCCCTGGGCTATGGTCCCTCCGTGGCCAACAAGACCGCCAGCCGAAAATGCACCACCTGCGGCTTCAGCAACGACGTCGAGGTCCGAGACATCCTCGATGGCTCCTTCTGTCGGGGCTGCCGGGCCCGCCTTCGGCCCCTGGCGGTGCCCCTCGCCGTCGACGGCAAGGGCTTGGAGGCCATCGTCAAGGGCACCCGCCTGCCCGTGGTCTGCGAGGTCCAGCTGGCCGACAGCGTCGAGGAGCGTGAGCAGCGCCCCGCCCTCGAGAAGGCCGCCGAGCACCTGGAGGGCAAGGCCCTGGTGGTGAAGCTCGACGCCAACAGCGAGCGCACCCTGGCCCTGCGCCTGGGCATCAACACCGTCCCGGCCTTCGTCGTCTTCGTCGCCGGCCAGGTGGCCTGCACCTTCGAGGGCCACGCCGACGCCAGCGTCATCGAGGAGTGGGTCTGGCAGCTCACCCACTGATCGGGAGAGCCCCATCCCCCGACCCCCCCATGAGCGCGGTCGGTGTGTCTCGATGGCGCCGGATCATCCGGAGAAGAGATCACGATGACGATTCGGCTGTTGATGGTGTGCCTCGGGAATATCTGTCGATCGCCCACCGCCGAGGCGGCTGTGCGCGCCGTGATCACCGCCCGGGGCATGGATGCCACGGTCGAGAGCTGCGGCACCGCCGGGTACCATGAGGGCAAGGGCGCCGACCCCCGCACGATCGCCCACGCCGCCCGTCGGGGCCTTGACCTCCGCCGCCACCGGGCCCGCCAGCTGCGCCCCGGCGACTTCGCCGCCTTCGACCGGATCTACGTCATGGACGAGGCCAACCTGGCGGACCTCACGCGGGTCTGCCCCGCCGAGCATCTCCAAAAAGTGGTGCTTTTTCTGGGAGATGCCGAAGTGCCCGACCCCTGGTCGGGGGGGCCGGCGGACTTCGAACGGGTCTTGGACCTCTGCCAGGCCCGGGCCGGGCAGGTGGTCACGGCCCTGTCGCCCAGGTCCTGAAGGGTCCTGAAGACCCGATCGGGCCACGGCCATCAAGTCCACCCAGCCCGGGCCGAAGTGGGTGTGGAGCTGCTTCGGCCGGCACCAGGGTTTCCTGGCCCGAACCCTGCAGAAGAGGTGCTTGGAATCGTCGCAACTGTGCGTGCGGCGATCATTGTCCCGGGGTGTGGCGCTGTGCGTCACATGGCTTGCCAGCCGGGGGTCAAGGCGCCATGCTTTGGCCGCATTGTGGTCCTGTTTTCCGGCGTGGTCCGGGTCGTGGTGTTCGAGATGAAGCGCGTGGTTGGCCAACTCCTGATGTCTGTCGCCGCCCTGGCGATGATGTCGGCGTGTGTCGACGACACTGCTTCCCTTGGCGAAGCCCGCGACGTCGTCGTTCGTCCCCGCGTGATCGTCGAGGGCACCGTCGAACTCGGTGATCGCACCGACGGTCGCGTGGTGCTCAACAGCATCACGGCCCATGCCCACGAGGCCCGCATCCTCGTCGCTGCCGACGGTGCTGATCAGACCGACCCCGTGGTGGTCCTCGACGACGTGGAACCCCTCTTTTTCAGCTACGCCCCCAGCCAGCCCGATGCCCAGCAGGCCTCCGAGCGCACCTGGAGCCTCCCGGTCGTCGGCGGCGCCCTCCACGTCAGCTTCGGCCCCGCCGACAGCGAGGCCTTGGCGGCGGCACCCTTCGATGCCAGCAGCCTCTCGGGCCACACGGTGGTCATCGCCGGCTCCATCGCCATCGCCGTCGACGGCACCAGCCGGGGCTTCTCGGCCGGTCCGGGCCTCATCGAAGACGACACCGTCGCCGAGGTCGACCCCGACGGCACCCCCGCTCGTCCCGAGGACGAAGTCGATCCCGACGGCACCCCCGCCGACGGCACCGACAGCGACGTCGACCCCGACGGTACGCCTGCCGACGTGGACCCCGACGGTACGCCTGCCGACGTGGACCCCGATGGTACGCCTGCCGACGTCGACCCCGATGGTACGCCTGCCGACGTGGACCCCGACGGTACGCCTGCCGACGTCGACCCCGACGGCACGCCGGCGATTCCGACGGACGGCGCTGGCCGCTTTGTGGATCGCACGGGCAGCCGCGCCAAGAAGTCCAAGCCCAGGGCGACCATGGAGGGGATGACGGTGCGCCAGGAAGTGCGCGTGCCCTTCACCCTCACCGTCGACGGCGCCTTCGAGCACGAGACCGTGTTGAGCGCCGACGCCATCGCCGCCGTCAAGGCTGGCGAGGTCCTCCCCATCGACCTGCGCTTCGCGGCTGCCGAGTTCTTCGACGCCCGTCGCCTGGCGGTCCTTGAAGGTCTCGCCGCCGAAGCCGTCCGCACGGGTGACAAGGGCGGCGCGGCCCTGCAGGTGTCGGCGTCGACGACGGCCCGGGTGGTGGACGTGAAGGTCCATGCCAGCGTAAAGAAGGTCACGGCGGCGCCAAAGACCTCGTCGCGCATCGTCGTCACGGGCCCCACGGGTCCCTGACCCTCCAGTCGGCACCGCCGTCGAGCCCCGTCGAACCCACGCGCCACCCTCCGGGTGGCGCTGGTGCTTCTGGGGACGATCCGCGCTGGGGCCATGCGGTCGTGCCGAGGTTCCACAGCGAAACGAAAACGAGGGGCTTCGAGCGAGACGCGGGGGCACAAGCCCGCCCTGGGCCGGAGCGGGCTTTCGCCCGTTCATGGGCTTGTGTCCGAGGATGGGAAACAAAAAAACGAGCGGGCGCACCCGCTCGTTTTTGCCGAGGATGGGAAAAAAAAACGAGCGGGCTAGCACCCGCTCGTTTTGCCGAGGATGAGAAACAAAAAACGAGCGGGCTAGCACCCGCTCGTTTTGCCGAGGATGAGAAACAAAAAACGAGCGGGCTAGCACCCGCTCGTTTTGCCGAGGATGAGAAACAAAAAACGAGCGGGCTAGCACCCGCTCGTTT
>Ga0247834_1001951_pt1 | contig 32934 bp, 27 predicted proteins | sample LaCruzMarch2015__8_FD_187118 | JGI IMG/M metagenome (GOLD analysis project Ga0247834, IMG submission 187118) | Freshwater microbial communities from meromictic Lake La Cruz, Castile-La Mancha, Spain - LaCruzMarch2015_12m | ecosystem: Environmental > Aquatic > Freshwater > Lake | place: Spain... | reverse complement strand
CCAACATTTGTAAAATGTGCATGTGGCCATGCTTAACGGCCTCGGAGAGGCCCAACATTTGTAAAATGTGCATGTGGCCATGCTTAGCGGCCTCGGAGAGGCCCAACATTTGTAAAATGTGCATGTGGCCATGCTTAACGGCCTCGGAGAGGCCCAACATTTGTAAAATGTGCATGTGGCCATGCTTAGCGGCCTCGGAGAGGCCCAACATTTGTAAAATGTGCATGTGAGCATACTTAGCGGCCTCGGAGAGGCCCAACATTTGTAAAATGTGCATGTGAGCATACTTAGCGGCCTCGGAGAGGCCCAACATTTGTAGAAAAACCAGGCGTTTTTCATTTGGGCCTCGGAGAGGCCCAACATTTGTATATCCCGCCCTCAATCCGGCAAAAAGAAATCAAACACCTGTTTCTGGCCCATCTCCACATCAAAATCCCGCAACACCTGGCGGAATTCCGCTTCAAAACTGCGCTTTTGGTGGTGCGCCTTCTGGTTCAGGATGTACCGACACACCGCATCGATGTGCGAGCGGCTGTATGAAAAGGCCCCATAACCGGCCTGCCAGTCAAACTTACAGGTGGACAACCGTTCATCCCGAATGAAATCATTCGTGGCATTTTTGATTTCCCGCACAAGGTCAGAGAGCGCTTCGGCGGGTTTAAGCCCGATGAACAAGTGGATGTGGTCGGGCATGCCGCCGATGGCAAGCAATTTGTGTCCACGGGTTTGGATTACACCCGTGGTGTATTGGTACAACCGATCTTCCCAGGATGGGAGGATCAATGTCTGGCGGTGTTTGACGGCGAAAACCGTCTGGATGTAGAGTTGGGAGAAGACGTCGGCCATGATGGAGCGGTTTGGTGTGTGGTTTATGGGGCAAATATACGGGATATTTTTTAATTAAAACACAAATTGTTTTAATTAAAATTCGCACGCTGGCTACAAATGTTGGGCCTCTCCGAGGCCTTGAACATACAACCGATTTTGGGGCTACAAATGTTGGGCCTCGCCGAGGCCGCTAAGCATGCACACATGCACATTTTACAAATGTTGGGCCTCGCCGAGGCCTTGAACATACAACCGATTTTGGGGCTACAAATGTTGGGCCTCGCCGAGGCCTTGAACACACACACGATTTTGGGGCTACAAATGTTGGGCCTCGCCGAGGCCTTGAACACACACACGATTTTGGGGCTACAAATGTTGGGCCTCGCCGAGGCCGCTAAGCATGCACACATGCACATTTTACAAATGTTGGGCCGCTCCGAGGCCGCTAAGCATGGCCACATGCACATTTTACAAATGTTGGGCCGCTCCGAGGCCGTTAAGCATGGCCACATGCACATTTTACAAATGTTGGGCCGCTCCGAGGCCTTGAACACACACACGATTTTGGGGCTACAAATGTTGGGCCTCGCCGAGGCCGCTAAGCATGCACACATGCACATTTTACAAATGTTGGGCCGCTCCGAGGCCAGGGGGATGAATTAGAAGGGTAAACCGTCTGTGTTTCGGCCCAATATTTGGATGCATGCAATCCAACGGGCAACCTGCAAAGGCTCCAACCGGGTGATTCGCGGCGGGTCGTGGAACAACGACCCGACCAACTGCCGTGTAGCGAACCGCAACAACAACACGCCGGACAACCGCAACAACAACGTTGGCTTCCGCCTTGCCAATACAGGGATAAGCTCGCCTGAAGGACGTACGCTACGGTGTGCGCCCCCGTGCGGCTTTCTGTCCAGCAGTTTGTCCTGCCCCCAAACCATTTCGGGTTTGGGGCGAAAACGTTTTCAGACGGCCCGCTTGGTAGCCCCTCACAAGGCGAACAGCGGGCCGTTTTTTTTGCCCCGCGCACCATATATACACCATATATACAAACAGTGGTGACACATAAACACTACGTGGTTATATATACAGCATATATGCTGACGCATTTGGCTCCGCCCCGAAAAAAAAAGCGGGGTGTGCCAGTTGCCTGACACACCCCGCTGAATCGTCTTAAAAGGTAAAAAGGTAAAAAACAAAAAAGGTTAAAAAGTCCTGGCAAGGCGGAAGCCAACGCTGTTGCCGCGGTAGCCCGGCGTGCCGAAGCCGCGGTCCGCTACACGGCAGTCGGTCGGGTCGCCGTACCACGACCCGCCGCGAATCACCCGGTGGGAGCCAGACTTTGGGCCAGTGGGATTGGCAGACGGGCTACTGCCGTAATAGCCTGAACCATACCAATCACTGCACCATTCCCACACATTCCCGCTCATGTCGTACAGGCCCAGTTCGTTGGCCTTTTTGCCTTTTACCGGGTGGGTTTTGCTGCTCGAGTTTGAGACATACCAGGCTACATCGGCTATGTTGTTGCTGCCGGCATATAGATATCCGTTGCTAAGTGGGCCGCCCCGGGCCGCATACTCCCACTCCGCTTCGGTAAGCAAGCGGTAGCGTCCGCCCCCGCTGCGGGCGTTGAGTTTTTGAATAAACGTCTGCACATCCTCCCAACTGACTTGCTCCACCGGACAGTCGTCGCAAGTGAAGTAAGAAGGTGTGGTACTCGTTTTCATCACGGTCTTCCACTGGGCCTGGGTCACTTCGGTTTGGCCGATGTAGTAGTCGTTGAGCGTTACGCGGTGTACGGGTTCTTCGTCAGCACCACAGTCAATCTGTTCATTGGTGCAGCCCATATCGAAGCTGCCGCCTTTCACGTACACCATGGTACCCACTATGGGATCGGTGTAGTTTTTGGCGGTAGGTGAGGTGCCTCCGGGGTCAGGGTTAGTGGCAGGGGTAGCAGGTTTTTTCAGCAGTGCGTCGCGGTTGGCGCGGGCGGCGTCGGCGTAGTCGCTGTGGGGGAATCGGTTGAGGAAGTCATCGTAGGCAGCAACGGTACCGGTGCTTTTGGCGGTGTACCAGGCGGCTTGGTCGTCAAGGTCGGCTATTTTTTGTCGGGCGGCGTTGATGAAGTCGCCGTTGAGGAAATCCTTTTCGTATTTCCGATAAGCTTCCAGGCTGCCGGTGTTTTTGGCGGTGTTCCAGGCGGCGCGGTCGCGGGCGGTATCATCGGGTGTTTTGGTCTGAAAAGGCTGATACACGAACACAAATTTACCGCCGGGTTCATGGCCTTCAAACGTACCGGCTTTGGGTTCGGGTTGAATGCGGGCGCCGCTGAGGTATTCCTCTTCGAGTTCGCGCAGGGTAAGCAGTCCGTCGGCGCCGCCTCGGTTGCGCAGGGCTGCTTTCCACTGGGAAGCGAAGCCGGAGGGGTCGGGCGTGCGCTCCCGGCCGCCGGAGGTGAAGTACAGGCGGGAGCGTACGCGCAGCATGTCGCTGACGAGCTTGTCGTTGCCAGTGGTGCCTTCGCCCATGCGCTCAAAGTCGTCGTCTTTGAGGGCCACCCGGTCGTCGAGCGTGCCAGAGTAGCAGGCGTCTATGGCCAGCAGGATGTGGGGACAAGGCAACTGGTTGATTTGCCGGCGCAGGCGGAGGAGCGACAGCCAGGTGGCCTGGGTGGCATCCTCGGCGCTGCGTTTTCCGTTTCGGGGAATGAAAAAGCCTTCACCCAGTTCATTGAGGAAGTTGCCATGCCCGGAGAAGAACACGAACAACTGGCCATCGGCCGGGAAGGTCATTTTGCCGTATTGGCGCAAGGTGGCGGAAATGGTTTCCAACGTGGGGTTCACCACCACGGCCGTATCGAAACCGTAGAGGTCGTGCAAGTCGGCAGCCAACTCGCGGGCATCGCGCACAGGCCCGCTGAGGTCTTTCCAGGCGCCATTTCCGGTGTCGTGCACATAATCATTCACCGCAAAGAAAAGGGCAAAGTCCTTCCCGGGCCGAAATCCCGCAGCACCACCACCCGCGCAGCGGTCAAACCAGCCGACACGGCTACCATCATGGTCAACCCCGCAGGCACCATCACCAACCGCGCAGCGGTTGAACCAGTCGACACGGCCACCGGCGTAGTCGACCGCGCAGGCACCATCACCAACCGCGCAGCGGTTGAACCCGCATAACCCCGGATGCAATCCGGGGTAGTAGCCCGGGCGCAGGCCGGGGTAGTAGCCCGGATGCAATCCGGGGTAGTAGCCCGGGCGCAGGCCGGGGATGCCCGGGCGCAGGCCGGGGACGCCCGGGCGCAGGCCGGGGACGCCCGGGCGCAATCCGGGGACACCCGCACCCCCCAAAACCGGCCAAACAAGCAAAAGCAACAACAGAATCAGATAGTTTTTCATGGTTATGCAAATGTACGCGCATGCATTACATATCTTTGTGATCAAACGATTATTTTGCATTTTTTAAACAGCATGCGCCCGATGAGACCACCACGACTGCTTTTGCCCTTTTTGCTCCTTTTCGCTGCCCGCCTCCTCGCCCAAACCCCGGAATCCTTAGGCAAAGACCTGCCTTTTTTCCAAAAACAAGCCAACACCTACGGCAAATGGCTGGATCAAGCCGGTCTGGGCCAGTTGTTGCGGGTGCAGGACGTGGAGGTGCGCGGCGACACAGCGTGTATACTCTACCTTGGCTTCTACGCCACCGACGCCGACACCGTACTCGCCCAGTGGGAAAGGCTCAAACTCGACTATAAGACCCTCCTCCGCGGCGATTCCCTCGAAAAAGAACTGTACGACCGCATGTTGTTCCTGATGGCTGTACCGCCCGGGCAAGGCGAGATTCGCCTGTTCAACACCTACGACCTGAGCATAACGCCGTGTTTTGCCCGCAGGATTTACACGCAAAACGGCCAATTGCGCACGGCCGTCAAGTTTTGCAAAAGCGAAGACCGGCAAATACGCATCGCGCCATGCAACGTAAGCCGAAACGGGAAGCCCATATCCGCCAAAACCTTCCAGCAACAGTTCAGCAAAGCCGTGTTGTTTCAAAAACTCAAGCCCTTTTTGACGCAGAAATACGCGAAGGGCAAATGCGACGGCCGAATCCCTAAAATCACGTTCTTGAACGACACCGAGGAGCTCCACTTTGAAGTCCGCGACCTGTGCCGCGAAATCCTGGTTGATGAAAAAAACCCCTGGTGGTGCGAAGTCCTCTACGGCGTGGGCTACCTGAATACGGATCAAAAAAACTGCATCAAACGCGAACGGCTGGTGGCCCACATCACGTACGAAAAAAACGACGGCGAAAGCGGGTTTGTCCTCAAAACCAAAATCGACGGCGCGTATGGCTCCGGTTGGTACGACAATCCCCGCGACAACGGGTACCACGACATCCAGACCGATTACCCCGAGTACTTGCGCCGTTATGCCGACAAACTGAACGAAGAAATCCTGCAATTTCTCCTCAAACCATGAGCAAAGACGACTTTCTGCACCTCCTTGGCAACGACGACCTGGACGCCGTGGTCAAGCACCTGCTGGCATACGCCCGGACGCATGACTTGTCGGAATTGTACTCCGACGCAGTGATCCAGTCTGGCCAATTGGAAGCCTACAAAAAAGCTTCGCGTGCGGGCACGTCCTCCTTCGACCAGTTGGCCCAACAACGCGCGGTGGTTCGCCAATCCCTCCTGGACATGGTGAACGGGTTGCCAGCCATAGCGCCCGTGAAGGAGTCTGGTGGTCGCAAAAAAGGTTTATCTGAGTTGTTGTTCAAGCGATTGTTGTTTTGGGGCATGGTGCTGGGCAAGGCGATGGTCATGTGCTGGTTGTTGTTTCAGGGCGACACCGGCGGGTTTTCATCCAAAGAAGTGGGTGTGACCATCAGCATGCTCTTGCCGGTGTTCACGGCCTATCTGACGCCCATGGTGAGCGAGTTCCTTGACAACCGTTACGTGTCTGCTTACCCTGAAGACAAGCCCCAACGCAGGCTGTCGTGGATGCTGCCTGCGGTCACGTTTCTGATTATTTTGCCGCTTTATTTTGGACTGATGATTTACTTCATACACCAGCGCGGCGAAGGCACAGCACAAAGCGGCGACGTACTGGCAGCCCTGCGGGAGAGCAAAAACCTGTTTGAACAAATGACGGGAAACATCATGCTGCTGGAAACCGCCATCGGGGTGTACATTGGCATGATTGTGAATGCGTTGTTTGATCGTGGGGACAGGAATGCGGAATAGGCGAATTTGCGAATGCGGAATTTTCGAATGCGGAATGCGGAATTTTCTCATCCTTTCGGATTCTATGCATCATCCATCGTAATTTTGCAAAAAAATAGAGGGAATGTGCAAATTCCGCATTCCGCATTCGCAATTCCGCATTCCTAAAATTCCGCATTCCGCATTCCGCATGTCCAACCTCTTCGCCCGCACCCTTCGCCGTTGGTACCGCACCATTCCACAGGATGAGCAAGGGCGTTTGCTTTGGGGGCGCTGGTTTGGTCGGTTGTGCCTGAAGGCGGCCATGTGGTTTTTTGGCATCAGCATCGGGTTGGTGGTCTTGTACAGTTTCCTGCCGGTGCCGGTTACGCCCCTGATGCTCATCCGCTGCGGACAACAAGCCACCGACGCCCAGCGCGACGTGCGTTTGTACAAAGACTGGAAAGGCCTGCAAAACATTTCCCCGCAGTTGCAATTAGCCGTGGTGTGCGCCGAAGACCAGCTTTTTTTGGAGCACAACGGATTTGACCTCGAAGCCATCGAAAAAGCGTACACGAACAACAAAAAATCGAAGCGGGTGCGGGGTGCCAGCACCATTTCGCAACAAACCGCCAAAAATGTGTTTCTTTGGCCCGCCCGCTCGTGGATCCGCAAGGGCCTGGAGGTGTATTTTACGTTTTTGGTCGAACTGGTGTGGAGCAAAAAACGCATCATGACCAACTACCTGAACGTCATTGAATTTGGCGACGGCATTTACGGCGCGGAAGCGGCCGCGCAACATTATTTTACCAAATCGGCCAAAAACCTGAACCGCGAAGAAGCCGCTATGCTGGCCGCCGTGCTGCCCAATCCGCTGAAATACTCCGTCAAAAACCCAAGTACGTACGTGCGCCAACGCCAACAATGGATACTACGGCAAATGCGGATGTGGGGCGGGAAAATTGATTATGAAAAACCGAACACCCCGAAAGAATAATCCCCCTATTCGGGTTTGACCACTTCGTGGTCTTTAATCCTTTTACACATACGACCCTATTCGGGTTTGACCACTTCGTGGTCTTTAATCCTTTTTACACATACGACCCTATTCGGGTTTGACCACTTCGTGGTCTTTAATCCTTTTACACATACGACCCTATTCGGGTTTGACCACTTCGTGGTCTTTAATCTTTTTACACATACGACCCTATTCGGGTTTGACCACTTCGTGGTCTTTAATCTTTTTACACATACGACCCTATTCGGGTTTGACCACTTCGTGGTCTTTAATCCGGGGGGTCTTGTTGGTTTGTGTTGAACCGCTTTGCGGTTTTTGACGCATTTTTTCTACAAATTTTGTATTCCGAAACCTTTATGGCGAAGCAGAAAACACTCCCCTCCCCCACTCCGAATATTCCGTATTCCGTATTCCATATTCCGTATTCCGTATTCCTTGTGGCTTTGGCAGCTTTGCTGGCCTACTGGGGCGCGGTCGGCAACGGATTTGTGTTTTTTGACGATGACAAGGCGATCATCTATAACCCTGCGCTGCAAAATCCGTCGATCGCCAGGTTTTTCAAGGGCCAAAACCTCGGCATGTACGCCCCCATGACCTGGATGGCCTACTGGGTGGGCTCCATGATCTCCGGCCAGGAGGCCTGGGGACACCACCTGCTGAGCGTGTTGCTGCACGCTGCCAATGCCGCATTGGCTTACCTCTTTTTGTGGCGGCTAACAGGACGCCCCTACCCTGCCCTGTTCGCCGCCCTGTTGTTTGCCGTACACCCTGTGCAGGCAGAAGCCGTGGCCTGGGCAGCCGCCTTGAGCACGGTGCTGTTCAGCTTTTTTTACCTGCTGGGGCTGAATGCGTATGTGTTGTCGGTGGGTGTAGCCGATGCATCACAACCCACCGGCGTCAAACCCCCAAGGTACAGCGCCGGATACGCCGTAGCCGCCATGCTGCTTTTTGTAGCGGCTTGCCTGAGCAAATCTGCCGCCGTCACCTTCCCCCTTGTGCTGGTCGCCATTGATTTTTATCGGAATCAAAATTTGACGGGAAAATTTTGGCTGAGTAAAATTCCGTTTTTTCTGATTAGTATTCTTTTCGGCTTGTACACCTTTACCACCCGGGAATACGAGGGGCACGACATAGAAACCGCTTCTGCGGTGTTCAGCACCCTGGATCGGGTGTGGATGGTGGCGCAAACCCTCTGGTTTTATCCCTTCAAATTGCTGGCGCCATTTGGTTTTTCCATCGCCTACCCTTTTGTAAAAACCGGTGGTGTGTGGCCCTGGACGTACTACGCCGCCCTGCCAGCCCTGGGTGTGGCGGGTTGGCTGGTTTGGCGGTATTGGAAAACAAAACCCGAATTGCTGTTCGGTCTTGCGCTGTACCTGTTACCCTTGAGCGTCATGTTGCCGTTTCGGACCGTGGGTAGTTTTGAATTGCGCTCAGACCGCTACGTGTACATCTCCTGCCTGGGGCTGTTTTTCATCGGTGGCATGCTGCTGGAGCGCGCGCGGCGCGAGGTGCAATGGGCAGTGCTGGGCGTGGGCTTGCTTGGGCTTGGCTTTTTAGCCATGCAACAAACGCGGGTTTGGGACAACGGTGTCGACCTGTTTGAAAACTGCGTCCGCAAAACCCCCAATGCCGCCCTCTGCCAGTGCAACCTGGCCTACAACGAACTGCTTCGGCTCGATTTTCCCGCTTCCATTGAACACTATACCAATACGTTGCGCTTAGATTCCACGTACATAGAGGCGTATAACGGGCGCGGACAAGCGTACCTGCGCACCAACAACATTCCGGCAGCGCTAAGCGATTTCTCCAACGCCATCCGCTACGGCCTGGTGAGTCCCAAACTGTTTCTAAATCAGGGCAAATGCCTCGTGCTGACCCAGCAATACGCCGCTGCCATACCCGCGCTTACGCGCAGCCTGGAATTGGAACCCCAATCGCCCGAAGCCTATTTTTTCCGTGGACAGGCGCACGACAAATCGGGGGCCCCCGAAAAAGCGCAAGCCGATTTTGCCAAGGCGCTGGAGCAAAAACCCGATTACGTAGAAGTATATGAGGCCTGCGCACAAACATACATGCAAAAAAACCAACCGGCAGAAGCCATTGAGGCCTGCACCCGGATCATCGGCATCGACCCCAAAAGGGCGTCGGCATACAGCAACCGGGGCTATGCACACATGCTGTCGGGAAACACCGAACAAGCGCTGGCAGACCTTGGGCAGGCCATTGCCCTAAACCCCAATTTTGTGCCTGCATACCGCATTCGCGCCGCCTTGTACCAGCGCATGGGCAACGCGGCGGCGGCGCAGGCCGACCAGCAGCGCGCACAACAATTGAGCGGCGGACAGTAACATTGGTTTATTTGATTTACTTTTGCGTCTTTCTGAATCAGCTCACTGTTACTCCCATGATTTCACGTATACTGTTCGGCGCTGCGTTCGCCATGTGCGCCTTGTGGGCGCAAGCGCAAACCACTACACCCGTTTATGAGTTGCGCAACGGCCAGTTTTTCGACGGAGTCGGCTTCAAACAAGGTACCTGGTACACCGCCAACGGCGTCATCAGTGCCAAAGCACCTTCCGCCATCGATTCGGTCATCGACTTGCAGGGCGCTTTTGTCATACCCGCCATCGCAGATGCCCTTTGTCTCAACATAGCCGATAACAACCTGGCACCCAACAGCATCAATCTGTACACCGACGAAGGCGTTTTCTACCTCCTCGTGGCCGGCAACACCTCGGAGGGCAAAGCTGACGCACAAAACCTGTTGGACAACCCCCTGAAACCCGACGCTGCATTTGCCAATGGCAGCCTCACCTGCCGGGGCTGCTTCCCTACCCTTGAGTACGAAGCCAGGGCGGCTAAAGTACTCGTGCCCACACAAATAGAACAGCGAAAAGAAGAACTGCTCACCGCCCGCACCATGCACGGCAACGGATATTGGACCTTCAATTCCAAAGATGAAGTCAAAGTCAACTGGCCCAAACTGATGAGCCAGAAACCAGAAGCGTTGTTCCTTCAACTGCGTCAAACGGGTGTCAACAACCCGCAGGTGCTCAACCCGGAAGTCGTCAGAAGCATCCAGAAATACGGGAAAAAATCCAAAATTCCCGTATACGCTTACGTGGAAACGGTTGCCGACGTGCGCTTAGCCGTCCAGCTCAAATTGAACGGCATTTACGGGTTGCCGGGCTCCGGTTGGGATGGCAGTGGCAACTCGGAGGGCCTGACGCTGTCTGACGCCGATTTGGACGCCCTGGCCAAAAAACAAATGGTTGTCGTGCCCTTGTTTGGCCAGGCGCAAGGCATCACCATGATCAACAAGTCCGCTGTCACCGCTTTTCACGCCAAAACGCTCCAGCGCCTTTACGAAAAAAAGGTGAATGTCTGCATTGGATCAGGTGACACCCAACGCACCCTCCGCAACGAGCTGAATTACTGGTTTCAACTCGGCAACATCGACAACATGGACCTGCTCCGCACCCTGTGCGTGAACACGCCCAAAGCCGTTTTCCCCAAACGCAAAATCGGCAAAATCGCCGACGGCTACGAAGCCAACCTCATCGTCCTCAAAGACAATCCAGCATCCAACATCCTGAAAACCCGGATGATGGCGTTTAAGATGAAAGCAGGAAAAGTGTTTTGAATGCGGAATGCGGAATGCGGAATGCGGAATGCGGAATGCGGAATGCGGAATGCGGAATGCGGAATGCGGAATGCGGAATGCGGAATGCGGAATTTTTTGAATTTTTGACTAAAGGGTTTATTTTTGTGGTGTAATCATCACAAAATACGCTTTTATGGACATCAATTCACTCAAAACACGGTTTAAAGTGTTTGCTTTAGCTGTGGTTAATTTTACTGAAGATTTCCAGGAGTCGGCAAAATACCGAACTGTAAAAAATCAGATTATTCGAAGTGCGACTTCTACTGCTGCCAATTATCGCGCCGCATGCCGACGAAAATCCCCAAGGGATTTTATTGCCAAAATGGGCATTGTAGAGGAAGAACTTGATGAAACCATGTTCTGGCTAGAATTTCTGGTAGGATTGTCCGAAGATTGGCGAGAACCCATTACGCCGCTGTGGAAGGAAGCTGACGAACTGTTGGCCATCACCGTGACTTCCATTAAAACCGCCAGAAACAACCAAAAGCGAACAGGATAGGAATGCGGAATGCGGAATGCGGAATGCGGAATGCGGAATGCGGAATGCGGAATGCGGAATTTGCACATTCCCTCTATTTTTTTGCTAAATTACTTTGGATGATGCATAAAATCCGAAAGGATGAGAAAATTCCGTATTCCGTATTCCGCATTCCGTATTCCGCATTTCTACATCGATTGTATCAAATCATAATGCGACACCACATGCATGCCGCCTGACAGATCCTTCACCACCACGGCCGGGATTTGCTTGCTGAGGTAGCGGTGAAGTTGGCCGATGGGCAAGTCTTCCTGCACTACCGGAAATGCGGCACCCATGACCTCGCGGATGGTGCGCTCCGAGTTGGTCATCGGGTTTTCCAGCAGGAAGTGCAGCACCTGTGTTTCGGTGATGGAGCCCACCATGTTTTCGGTTTCCAACACCGGCAACTGGCTTATGTCGTGGGTTTTCATGAGGTTGAAAGCGTGGCGCACGGTGTCGTCGGCCTGACAGGCGATGAATCGGCGGTCTTTTTTGCGTGACAGGAGGTCGCTGACTTTGAGTTCCGTTTCCAAAAAACCGCGCTCGCGCATCCAGTCGTCGTTGTATACCTTGCCGACGTAGCGGCTGCCATGGTCGTGGAAAATGATGACCACCACGTCGTCTTTTTTCAACTGGCCGCGCATTTGCCAAAGGGCTCCCATGGCGCTGCCGCAGGAGTAGCCGAGCAACAGCCCTTCCTCGCGGGCCAAGCGACGGGCCCACAGGGCGCCGTCTTTGTCCGATACCTTTTCAAACTTGTCAATGAGCGAGAAGTCGACGTTGGCGGGCAGGATGTCCTCGCCGATGCCCTCGGTGATGTACGGATAAATTTCTTTGGGGTCGAACACGCCCGTTTCGTGGTATTTTTTGAACACCGAGCCAAAGGTGTCGGCTCCCCAGACCTTGATGTCCGGATTTTGCTCTTTCAAATATTTGGCTACGCCCGATACCGTACCGCCGGTGCCCACACCCACTACCAGGTGCGTGATTTTGCCCTCTGTTTGGGCCCATATTTCGGGGCCGGTGGATTCGTAGTGCGCCTGGCGGTTGGAGAGGTTATCGTATTGGTTGCACCAGAACGAGTTGGGAATTTCCTCACTGAGGCGGCGGGCCACCGAGTAGTACGAGCGTGGATCTTCCGGGCCCACGTTGGTAGGGCAAACAATCACCTCGGCACCTACGGCCTTGAGGATGTCCACTTTTTCCTTGCTCTGTTTGTCGGTGGTGGTAAAAATGCATCGGTATCCACGCACGGCACCCACCAGGGCCAGGCCCATACCTGTGTTACCCGAGGTGCACTCCACAATGGTGCCGCCGGGTTTCAGGTCGCCCCGCGCCTCGGCATCGTCGATCATTTTGACGGCCATGCGGTCTTTGATGGAATTGCCCGGATTGAATGTTTCCACCTTGGCCAGCACCAGGGCCGGTATGTCGGCAGCCACCCGGTTCAGTTGAATGAGGGGCGTGTTGCCGATGGTTTCAAGCACATTGCTTTTGTATTGCATTTGTTAAGCTGTTGCGGGGTGATGATTTTGAAGTACGTCGAGCATTGCTGTCCGGACGGCCTCTTTGAGTGAAGCCGCGTCGTGTTGTGCTGGTAAAACAGGCTTGCACCAGACAACGTGCACAACGCCGGGGCGAAGATACAGACCTTGCGTACGATTTTGGACATTGAGCAGCGTTTGGGCCAACACAGGCGTCTGGCATTCGAGGGCTATCCGAAAAGCGCCGTCATAAAACGGTGCCAGGGGTTCCCTGGTTTTGTTTCTGCTGCCCTCCGGGTAAATAAAAATACTCCAGCCGTCCAGCAGCGCTTTTTTGAGTTCCACCACGCTTTGCACGCGGCTGGCGGTATTGGCGCGGTCGACGGTGAGGCACATTTTTTGCACCACCCAGCCAAACACTGGTATGCGGCGCAATTCGTGTTTGGCCAAAAAGCGAAAAACACCGGGAAAAGCCACCGCATTGATGATGAAATCGAGGATGCTGCGGTGGTTGCTGATGAGTACATACGGTTGATCGGTCGACACGTGCTCCAAGCCGTCAACACGCAAACGAATGCCAATGAGGGTCAGGAATACAGGTGAAAATACGCGGTGCAGGAAGTAAATGTTGCGCTTTAAAGCCTCTTTTTCTCCAAAACAGAGCGCGTTGACCAACAGCCAGGGCAAGCTGAGGGTCATAAGCAGTAAAAAAAACAAAATAGCCCAAACACCCCAAATGCCTTCAAAAAGTCGCATGATGGCACAAAAATACAATTCCCGTTTCCAAAAGAGTCATTACTTTTCAGCCTGATAATCCATGAGCAAACCCTTTAAATAAATCCAAATATGTATTCAAAGTTACTCGCCACGCTGTCTTTAATCCTTTTTCTGTCGTCTTTTCAATCCGTACGCGGGCAAAACGTGCTGATTAACTATGAAAACAGCGACTCCCTGTTTGTTTGCGGGGTCGATACGTTTTTCATCACGTTGCAAAACCCGGGCACCTTTCCTGTCTTGAACGGCGTGCTTACCCTGACGTTGCCGACTGGACTGACATACGTGCCCGGAACGGTGACCGGAATTTTGGAACAAAACATCGCCGATCTGACCAAACCCGTTTTTTTGGCACCGTCTGTTGAAGCAGGCGTGCCGTTGGCGGTTACGGTGCAACTCACGGCCAACTGTGCAGCAGCCGAGGCGCTGGACGCCGGGGAGTTGTTTGTGGCGCAAATCAGCTTCCAGTCTTCCGGTGGCAACCTCCAAATCAGCACCACTTCCATTCCCGTAGAGACCGGCTTGATCCTGATCACCAGCGTGCAAGACGCTTTCATGACTGGCGAAAAAGGCGACACCCTCATGCGCACCATCCGGGTGACCAATACCCGTTTGGGAAAAATTGGCCGTGTATTTCTGCGCGATGTTTACCCGGCCAACGGCATGAATATTTTTGACATATCCAATGCGTCCACACAAAACATCTCGGCCGGTGCGGTTTCCGCCCAGTTTGACGGCGTGTATTTGGCCCAATTTGGCGACGGCGACGAGTGGCTCGAGCTCAATGAAACCATAGACCTGGTGGAAAAAATAGCCATCACCGACTGCGGTACGCCGACCATTTTCAACGAATCGCGCATTCAGGTCGGCTGGGGCTGCGATGCACAAACGGAATGCCGGTACGACAGCACGCTGGCCACCGTACAGATTGTGCCGTTTACCAAAATACCCAACATCAAAATAGAAGGCAGCACTAAACTGACCAGCAATGGCTGTGGCAACAATCCGGCGCGACAGACCATGAAAATCATCAACACGGGTACTGGCGACGGCAAAAATGTGCAGTTGACTTTTGCTGTCACCGAATCCATTTACAACAGCATGCTGGCGGGCAGTTTCACCCTGACGACCAACGGCCAGACGGAACCCATCACACCCAACACATTTGAGCTGAATCCGCTCGACGATTGCGGGGTGTCCAACGGCTACCGGAGCGTAACCATGCTCCTGAAGTCGGTACCTGCTTTAGATACCCTCTTGTTGTCGTTCGACATTGTCAGTTGTTCAAACAGTTGCTACGAACCCAAATTTTACGTTCGGGGCACGTTTTTTTACGTCAAAGAGTGCCCTGTCGGCAATGGCATATCCGAAAATTTCTTTCTGCCTGTCGATACCTTTTTTTATGACATTGCTTACGGCATAAACACTGATATTGGTGCCTGTCTGGAAAGCGGAAAAACCTATCCGTACAGCGTGTACCTCAAAAGTGAACGCAACCAGGATACCGAAGGTTTTGCTGTTTTCACCATGCAATTGCCCAAAGGCCTCACGATAGACACCGCCAGTTGTGGTTTGTCCACTACCAACGGCCAGTTGCCTGCGCTGTTTACTACCACTACCGTGACACAACCGGCTGACCGGCAAATAGTGGAAATGGCCTTTGCGTTGCCCCTGCCCAACGATTCCATGGCCATTGATTTTTGCATTCGGTACGACTGCACGCCCGACATGGTCACCGAAGGCGCTGCGCTCTGCGCGTCCAACCAGATAGAAGTCATTCCGGTGCCCACCGACACCAGTTGCAGAGACGGGTTGTGCAGGGCCAAAGTGCTGTACCAGGTAGGCTTCACCGATTCGTTGGTCAACATCGACTGCTCTTTTGGCAAATGCGATTTTTTTTATGCGGAGGTCAATTCCGATTGTTTCGACTGCTCAACCGACACCATTTCGCCCTGCGCGCCTTTGGAGGGCTCGGTCAACTGGTCTTTTGACACCTACCGCCTGAACCTCGGTTACCGGGACGACAACGACGACCGCGCAGCTGATGACCTGACCTCCCCTACCCTCAGCCTGATCAACCGAAACCGGTACATCCCCGGCGACACCATGCGCGTGGTTGTGCAAGGCACCGTACAGCCCGGCAGCCCGCTCATCTCCGTTTTGCCCCGTCAGATTTGGCATGAGGTGGCCCAAACCGACGTACTGGCAGGGCCCGGCATTTATGCGGTGTCGCAAGGACAAAATTTGTTCACCAACGCCGACAGCATTCAATGGGTCAACAGCTACATTACGGTTAAATATGCCGACGGGACGACTGTTGGTTGTGCGCTGCAAGACCTTTATTCCGTCAGGGACCAGGGTTTTTACCAGTTTACAGCAGTCAATGTATTGCCATCTGTCATCACCGAGCAGCTGATCTCCCAGTCCCACTGTTTTGTTGTCGATTTGGAAGATGCGTTTCTGAGCGGCTGCCTGCCCAGGCCGTTTTTGGGGCCCGGGGATGCCTTTACGATTTATACCGATTTCAAGTTTAACTGCAATTTTATCCCTCTGACCGGCATTTTCCCCGAACCGGTGATGATTGATTTTCGGACAGCGGTGGACCTGGGCGAAAATCCGCAATGCCTGGCGGCGCTGGACATCCCCTTCACCCGAAACCAGTATTCCGGCGTGTATTTTTCTCGGGAAAGCAACCAGATTGGCATACGGCCGTGCAGTACATCCCTCACCGTCACGCCATACAGCATGCTGATACACTTAGCCCAGCCAAACATGTTTCCGTTTGAGGTGCGCCCGTTGGTGTCCATTGCGCGCCACCGCCTCTCCTTACCCGCTGGCATTCAGGTGGCGAGCGCCAACCTGTTCAGCTTGTTTTTGCAAAACGGGGTACCGTCTGTGCCACCCCAGCCTTTGCCGTTTATCGAAACAGCCAATTTTGCGGCAATGAGCTTTCTTCCAGTGTTCCAAAGCCCGTTGGACGAAGGATTCGACCTGAAGGCGGGGTTTGTCATGGAACCAAATTGTTATTTTGCCAAACCCGATTCGTCGATCCAGATCACGGACTATCAATTTACCGGATGTCTGCGCACGCCCGCTTTGTTTCTCGACACCATATTTAATCCGATTGGTTATTTTGCCAATGTGCCGCGTTTGTTTATCGATACGGTGAACAACGACCTGCTATCGGCCGAACGGAAATTCACATACACCTTCGACCTTGAAAATACGGTAGCGGCCCAGGCGTCCAACGTGTGGTTTGGGGTGGTGTCGCCGTCGGGTTTGATCACCGATTTCGAGTTGACCAACACCGCCAACGGGCAGTCGATACCCATAGTGAATGGCGTGGCCCAGATCGGCGGGTTCAACAGTTTTTCGAAACGAAACCTGACTTTGCGCGGCATCAACCTCAATTGTGAAAACGACTCCCTGCTGCTGCTCTATGGCTTCGGCTGCGGCGCAGTGAATGCCTTGGACGACCCCAACATTTGCAGCATAGACACCCTGACGCTGTACATCCGCCAGCTAAACCCCGAATTGGAGCTGGACGTGATACAGGAATCGGCGCTCGGGCTTTGCGATACCTCCGACTACTTCGAGTTTGAGGTGTACAACGCCAAATTGGGCAACGCGTACGACCTGCTTGCCAGCGTCAAACTGCCCGCCGGACTGCTCATTGTGCCCGGCACCAGCCAGCTTTCGTACCCGCAGGGCGCACCTTTTGTGAACACCGCAGACCCGGAAAGCTTAGCCAACAACCTGTACCAGTGGTTTATAGACACCTTGCAGCCCCAAATAGGAGCAAATGGCCTGCTGGGCGTAGACAAAGCCCCCGGAAACACCTTCCGCGTACGGTTCAAGGTCAGCTCGGCATGCGGTGCCGTGTCGAACGCACAAGCCATTTACGGCATCCGGGGCACCGAGCCTTGCGGACGCCCCAGCAACGCGCTCAACAAGCCGGGCGAACCCATAAACGTCAATGGACTGTCGGCAGCGTACGACGTGCTGATCGACCTTCAGGTGCCCGCCGCCGTCAACTGCGGTGCCACACAAATCCTTCAGGTTCAACTGGTGACCACCGGCTCGCCCATGAGCGGCGACAGCGTGTACATCACCCTGCCCGACGGTGTGCTGTTCCTGAACTACCTGCCCGGCAGCGGCGCGCCCGCCGGACCGCCCTTTGTGTCCGGAAACCTGCTTCGGCTGCCTTTGCTCCCCGGCGCCGGTGTGTCCAATTTTGGGATTGAAGTGCAAATAAAGCCCGACGCCGCATGTGTAGACGCCACCCTGCTGGTGCAGGCCCGCCAGCGGACTGATGCATTTTGTCCCACCATCGGCACCACGTGCGGCGTATACATAGCCACGGGCGAGGCTATTGCTGTGCTGTCCATTTTGCGGCCGCAACTGGCCGTGTCGGGCGCGCAAGGCCAAATAGACGCCGACAACAACCTCGGCGTGCAGGTGGTGCTGGCCAACCAGGGCGACGTGCCCGCCAACGGTGCCGCCCTCACCCTGGTGTACGACCAAAACGGCAACGGCCAACCCGATGTCGGCGAACCGGTGGTGGCCGACCTGAGTACCAATGACCTCATCGGGCAGGGCCAAAGTTTGACGTTGTCGGCCACAGTGGCGTTCAACCCCGACTGGCTGTGCCGCTTGCTGGTGGTGCTGCCGGGCACCGAAAACTGCCAGTGTGCCGACCAGTACGTTCCCCTGCTGAACTTCTCGACCGCGCCCAACAACCTGGTTTCCTGTTCCATCGAACCCATTGGCATGGGCGTAGACAGCCTCGGTGGATACAACTGGGCATGGCAGCCCGCTGCGTTGCTCAGCTGTACGGCCTGCGCCCAGACCGTGTTTACACCCCTGCCCGGTACGTTGCCTGGCAGTATGTTTGTGTACAACCTGCTGCAAACCTCGGGCGATTGCAGCATAACGCACCCTTTTGCGCTCACGGTGGGCTTTGAAGCCCAGGCAACAGCCGACAACTACGTGGTTTGTGGCGGCGATGTGGTGACCATGACCGCCACGCCCGCTGGCCTGACCTATATATGGCAAGGTCCGGGCATTGTGCAACCTGCTGCGCAAATCCAGACCCTGACGCCCACCCAAAGCGCCACGTACAGCGTCAACATCATCAGTGCCAACGCCTGCACGGTGTTGGCATCCATACCGATAGTAGTCAACCAACCCGACTCGGTGGGCCTTGCGGGCCTCATCACCTGCGCAGGCGATTCGATCGACGTAAACGGCACCACCACCGACGTGCCGGGCCTGTACTGCCGCACCCTGGTGAATGCCAATGGCTGCGACAGCCTCATTTGCCAACCCCTGAGTGTGTTGCCTTCGGTGGCCACCGCCGAGAGCCGCACGTTTTGCAGCGGGGATACGGTGATGGTGTTCGACACCTTGCTGACCCAGTCGGGCAGCGTATGCAGAACGTATGTTGCTTTCAACGGCTGCGACAGCACGCACTGCATCAGCGCCACGGCAGTGCCTTTGCCGACGGTAAGCCAGCCGGATACCTTTTTCATGGAGCTGGGCACCGAGCTGACGCTCATGGCTCCCGATGGTTTTGCGACCTACACGTGGAATCCGGCCTGTGGCGGGTGCATGGACTTGCTGATACAGCCAGACACGGCAGGATTTTACCTGTACAGCCTGACGGTGACCGATGGCAACGGCTGCACGGGCAACGCCGCGTACCGCGTGGTGGTGTCGCCCCCCTGCGACCCGTCGAAGCTGCAAATACCGAACGTGTTTACGCCCGGCGACGACAACGGGGTAAACGACGTGTTCCGCCTGGTGCCTTCTGAAAGCAGCGCGCGCGTGGTGAGCCTGACCATATACAGCCGCTGGGGCCAAAAACTGTACGAGGGCAGCGGCCCAACTGCCGCTTGGGACGGGGATAGCGATGGCAAACCGGCGCCTGCGGATGTGTATGTGTACATATTGGTGGTGGCGTGTGCGGAGAAGGAGGAACGGATTGTGGGAGATGTGACGTTGTTGCGGTAGGGCGGGTGGTCATTTGGGGGGTATGCGCTCACCAGTATGGCATACCGAGTTTGTTGAACAGCTCAGTCTCGGAACCCGTGGCAAAAATTGTGTTTTTTGTGTTTGGATCGGCTTGTTAGATTTGTAGCATGCTGTATGGAGTTGTATTTGCGTGGCTTATCCATGCATGCGTTGCGAAGTGTGGGCAAAGTGAACCTGTCAGCGAACAATATGGTGACAGGGATAATGAGCATAAACGCAACTAACGTTGAAGTAAAAGACGTAATGCGGGGTTGGCTTCGACTTTGGTTGCGTTTATGTAAAAGTTATGCCAAATGCTAAAAGTGCAACCAGAGAATTTTACAGCAAAAAGTAAAAAATAGAAAAAATGGATAATGAATTAATTCAGAAAATGAACAGCCTAATTGAGAAACCAGCGGGCAAAGAAGCCGTGCGATTTCTTCTGAACTCATTAGGAGCAATTCCTTTTATTGGTGGAGCAATTTCGGCTAGTGCCTCCCTGTGGGGCGAAATTGAACAACAGAAATTCAATGAAGTACTGACCTCATGGGCAACAAAAACAGATAATGAAATAAATGAGATTTTATTTACGCTGAATAATTTATTGGAAACACCTACAAAAGCAAAATTTTCCCTTCTTATTGGTGAAATAATGGGAGATAACATTGCAAATCAATTTTTACTACAGGCTGGAAATCAAATACCAATGGTATTAAACGACCAAACAGTCAATGAATTAGTTCCATTTATTGAAAAGAAATGGCTATCAATTCAATCAACAGGGAGTTTGTGCAACATGGGAGCAGGAAATAAAGTTGGGAATCATGTTGAAGAGTTAAAAAGACCTTGGGGAATGGGATCTGGGTTTGTCTTAAAAATTGAACAGGAATTCTTTAATAACTAGCTAGAAAATAATAGCACTTGGCATAACACGGGCTAAGCGATCATGGCTTTGTCCCGACGCACAAGGCCAACCACACAAAGCCACGCTCGCCTAGCCCGGGAACGTTCTCGGTCATCTTAGAGGTAAAAAAATAGCACATAGGGGAACTAACCCTTCTCCAAAAATGTTTTAGTAAATGTGGCTTCAAAAAGAAGATCGTCTCTTGTGCAGACTAATCTAATTTACCTAAATTCTTTGGTCGTTATGCTACCGTTTGAATGGGACGAGAACAAAAATGAAACGAATCAACAGAAACATTTCATCCGTTTTGAAAAAGCGAAAGAGATTTTTGAGGATGAAAATGCGCTTGAATTTCAAGGGGATACATCAACAGAATTGCGAATACTTCGGATTGGCAAAACTTTCAGCAAAATATTGATCGCGGTAGTCTACACCATTAGGTATGTTTCGATCAGGATTATTTCGGCGAGACAAGCCAGCAAACAGGAAACAAAGTCATATCTTGAGCATGTTTTAACAAAACAGTCGGAAGATGAAGATCAAAGTTGAACAGGCGGTTAAGTTAGCCAGAAACAATGAAAGCCTTAAGGGGTATGTCATTGAAGATTTAAACGACACGCAAGTTCGTCCTGTCGATGCTTTGCTATTGGCAGAGCATGGCATTTTGATACCAGAACAAAATATATACTATAATGACGCGGACATAGCATTCGACCCCGACTTTGATGATGTCGAATGGAGTAAAAAGCCACTCAAATTAACCTGGGAAGAAAAAATTCAATTGGCGGAGCAGATAGAGATAAATAAGCATGTTGAAGAGGAAGTATCCGTGAAGATAAGAATTGAGGATCGTGAAATTCGTCAATGGATAAACAGAAATCATGATAAAATGGGGCAAATATTGTCCAATTTTATCCTAGATATTTACAAGGCCAACAAAATTATAGAACGGTAAAACCGAGAACTTTGCACTACCGCACATAGCCGACTACGCACGGCTACGTCGGTAGTGCCCCCGTTACCTACAAGAATAAGTGGGAATAACATACGGCCTCTCCGAGTATAATGCGCCCCAAAAACTGGACAGCGATTCGACTAAGAATAAAGTGTATAAATTTGCACTTTATATAGTCTAAATAAATCAAATATGAGCCGCACCAGACGACAACACAGCGCGGAATTCAAGAGCAAGGTAGCCCTCGAAGCGCTAAAGGAGCACATAACATTGGCCCAACTTACTGAACAGTATGCGCTGCATGCCAATCAGATCAGCGAATGGAAAAAGACACTTCAGGAAGGAAGTCCAATCCTCTTTGAGCGCGGTAAAACCAGGCCGGAAACCCTGGATTTGGAAGCGCTTCGAGCGCCGTACTTAGAGAGCAAATTGGGGCTTTACAGATGGAGCTATCATTCTTGAAAAAAAAATTGAAGCAGTTGGAGCGTCTATGAATGTGTCACAAAAACGTTCGTTGATTGAGCCGGGGCATTAGACGAATTACACATGGAACACCCTTACTTCGGATATCGACGCCTTACTTCGGCATGTTCCCATTCGTGAAAAACGGCAGGTTTACAGTACCGACATCACCTACATACCAATGGCCAAAGGGTTCATGTACCTTACGGCAGTTATTGATTGGTTTACCCGATTTGTGTTATCATGGCGAATTTCTAATACCCTGAGTACCGATTTTTGCCTCGAAGTGGTGGAAGAAGCTTTCTCAAAATATGGCAAACCACAAGTGTTCAACACCGATCAGGGCAGCCAGTACACCTCCAAAGAGTTCGTTTCTTTAATCCTGAGCAATGACGTCAAATTTTCTATGGACGGCAAAGGACGCGCTTTAGACAATATGTACATCGAGCGATTTTGGCGGAGCCTCAAACAGGAGTATGTCTATATCTTTGTGCCGGAATCGGGCCATCAACTGCATGATGGACTGAAAAAGTACTTCGAGTTTTACAACTTCAAGCGAAAGCACCAAAACATCAACGACCAAGTACCAGGCAGACTTTTTCTCGACCAAAATTGAGCAATGGAAGCCATAATCAAACATCATTTTCACCTTATTTTTTCACTTTTGTTGTCCAAACAATGGGGCGCACTTCACTACCCGCGCATCAATCCATCGGGTCCCAGTTTGGGCAGCACCTGGTTGTGTTGGTTAAAAATTGGGAACAAAGCGGTGTATCAATTGCCTTTTTTGCCAATAACCTCCATACTTATTTCCAAAAATAAGGTTATATCTGGAAATAAGTGTGATTTTTGGGTGGTTATTTCCAAGTATAGGTTTATTAAGGTCGACGACCAAAAAAATCCAAAGGTCGAAATTTGATGGAGCGCCTACTACGACACACCGACGAGGTATTGGCCTTTGCCTTCGTTGACGAGGTTCCCTTTACCAATAACCTGCAGGGATTTAACCTATTTGAACAACTGTGTGCCGTCCAAAATGGACATTCATTTCTAAGGCCGTTGGCTTTGACCTAAATAGTTTCAAATTTTTTTTAATTTGACACCTGACAAGCCTAAGACAAAGGGACGTAAACACCTCCCGAGGCGTTAAATTTTTTACCTTTCGCATCCTTTGTCTGCCATTTAGCGTTATCCCGGTCTAAACCGATTTGCAATGAAAAAATTCCTTCCAATCCCCTTTGCCTGCTTGTTGTTTCACCTTGGCGCCCAGCCTGTGTACAACACGTTCTCGCCCGTCGCGTGTTTTGGCCTTCAACAAGACGCCAACAACGACCTCATTGCCGCCTGTGCCCCTTATTGGATGGGCAATGCTGAAATGTGGAAATTGAACGCCAACGGAGACACCCTCTGGTCAGTGCAGCTGCCCAATGCGAGTCAAAAAACCTTTCAGTCAATCCATCCAACAACAGATGGAGCGTATACAACGTGCGCACACTATCCAGTCGGGTCCGACAGCTCCGGGTTGTACGTGGCTAAAGTAAGCGATAACGGTCAGGTATTGTGGCAAAAAGACCTGATTACCCAAAACACCCTCCACATCAAGACCTTGTTTTCCCTGACCGATCAAAGTCTGGTGGGGGTAGGCACATATGGAGTCAACGGTACCCCCTACCATGCTGTAGTGCGCATGAACAACACGGCCGACGATCTCCAGCTCGTCAGCACGGTATTGGTAGAAAACGACACGTTGCCTGTGCACTTCCAGACGCTGGCAGATGCCTACCTCAGCAGCGACGAACAGTTCATTGTCAGCGCTTGCTACGATCAGTTGTCGGGCGTCAACATCAACACCAACGCACACGTGCTCAAAACAAGCATAGACGGGCAGCTGATCTGGAAAACCACCATTGATGAAGGCCAGACAGACAACCTCATGGCCCTTACGCCTTTATCCGACGGAAACATAATGGTTACGGGCTACTCCAACGACTTCAACGGCGTGAGCGTGGGTCGGTTGTTGTTGATAAAACTGGATCCCAACGGACAAACAATTTGGAAAAAAACATATCAAAGCATAAGCATCACCACGCCACTGTCTGGCTGCGATGTGATGGAATTGCCCAACGGCGAACTTTTGGTAACCGGCAGGTCTAACAGTGCCACACAATACAGCATATTGCTGCTGATCACGGATGCACAGGGAGACGAAATCAAACGGGTGGCCCTGCTGCGCAACGGCTACAACGACTCGCCGGTGCAAACCGTGCTGCTGCAAAACAATACCGTAGCCGTTGCTGGTGTGCAGGAACAATTGGGCGACAACAAGGGGGTGCTCATCCTGCTTCCACTGAGCGTATTGGTGAGCAGCACTGAAATCCTGGTAGACGACGCGGCATTTACCGTATATCCTAATCCTTGTGCCTCTGCGGTCAACTTTTCATACACCGGCCAGCCCGGGCAAGCGCATCTAGACGTGTTGGATGCCAGCGGACAAATCATCTATACCGGCCCGGCCATGCCCCAATTCCAGTTTGAAGACTACGCACCGGGGGTGTATGTGGTGGTGTTGCGCGATGAAGCGAGTGGAAAGGCGTATTTGCGAAAGGTGGTGAAACAGTGATGGTAACGCTTCGTCCTGCAGGTGTAGTTGCAGGACGAAGTGTTTCAGCTTGCGTTTTTCAAAAGCGGACGTGGTGAAATACCGCCCATTCGCTTAAAAAACCTTAATTTTGTATTCTGAATCACACTGTATGGGCAATCTGCATCAGGCTTACGAAGAATTAGCGCTTTTTATCGCTTCGCTCGATCCGCAAAAACTGCTGGATTTAAAACCCTCAGAGGCGACCTTAGAGCGGGTAGAAGAATTGATCTTCAAAAAAAAGGAAGCGGCGCTGGACGAAGCCGAGCAGCGTGAACTGGATCGCTACCTGGCGCTTGAACACCTCATCGCTTTGGCCAAAGCGCAGGCGCGCATTCGGTTGATGGCCGCATGAGTGGGCGTGTGTCTGAAAAGGTGCGGGAGGCGGTTGCCAGTCGCGCCAATCACAGATGTGAATATTGTCTTGTACACGAGGACGATATGGTCTTCCCATATCAGGTAGATCATATTATAAGCAAAAAACATATGGGGAATTCGGAAATGACCAACCTCGCTTTGGCTTGCTCTGTGTGCAATCAATTCAAGGGCACCGACGTAGCCACATACCTTCCTCCCGATGAGAGATTAACACCGCTGTTCAATCCGCGAACCCAAAAATGGGATGCGCATTTTTCGGTATTTGATGGCGAGATTTTTCCCAAGTCAGAAATTGGCATGGCAACGGTTCAGGTGCTGAACTTAAATGACCGGGATAGGGTTACATTGAGACGACTGCTCATGTTATCAAAACGATATCCTTAGGGTTCGCTAACCAAACCTGCCATTTCATTTCCAAGTAGATATGTTACAGGAAAGCAATTTTGAAAAAACTAATTGGGCTTTTCCGAGTCAAATATCCCTGTACCAAAGGTCATGAAGGTTAATGGTAAAAAGGTGAAAGTTCAAGAGAACTAAAGGGTAAAGTGCCGGGCCAAACGGAAACCGAAATAATTATAATGTCTATTAAATGGATTATTACTAAAGTATTTTGAAATCTGACAATGTTTAGCATAAGAAATCCAAGCCCCTCCCTTTAAAATTTTATTGACTCCTATTGCATTTTGGGTTGTTGTATCTGGGGGTTTTTTTTCAAAATCGCACCAACACCACTCATAAACGTTTCCACACAAATCGTACAACCCAAGGGCATTGGGTTGTAATAAGCCAATTGGTTGAGATTCTTCACTGCTATTGTCTGTAAACCATGCAACATCCCTAAGTCGATCACTTCCTGCATATTCGACCTCACATTGATATTTCCCACCTTTTGCAGCATATTCCCATTCTGCTTCCGTAGGCAGGCGAAAGGCACCCAGTGTAGGCTTGTAATGCACAGAACCCGCAACAGACAGTTCACCCTCCAACCCGTATGGTTGTGTACATTTATCATCACTGAAATAGCACACCTGGTTTATATCCACCAAGGCGTTCAGTCGATTACAAAAGGCCACCACATTATACCAGCTCACCCGCTCCACCGGGCGGCGTGGCCCTTGGAAATGGGACGGATTACTTCCTTCGCCCATGACGGCTTCCCACAGCGCCTGGGTAACAGGGTATTTCCCCAACTCAAAATCAGACAAGGTCACCTCGCGGGACCCTTGCATTAAGGTTCCGCCTTGCACATAAACCATTTCCAGGTGAGGTAATTGAAGATGTTGTATCACGGGCTATGGCGGTTCATCCACTTGGGTGAATAAGATATCACTGACCACCATTTTTTAACCGCAATTTTCCAAGTGTCTCCATATCCTCTTTCAAATCCGCAACGGTGTATTCCGTGGGTATATTCCGGTCGAAAAGCAAATCATCAAAGGCTACCCGTTCCAGTCCGGAAAGCTCCAGCGCCTCGAAATAGCTTAACCGTTTTTTGCGGTATAGGACAATTGCCAACTCCAACACAATTTCCGCCTCCGAAAGGCCAAGGCGATCAAAAACCGGGCTGCTTAAGACGATCATGCTATAATTTTATACAAATGTATTGGAAATTGGTGAGATAAAAAACAAAACAGGTCGTTTCATTCAATCCCCCGAAGGTGTGGATGGCTCAAAATGCTGACTTGATTGGTAACGGTCATGATATGAAATGTAAGCAGAACGAGTGTCGGAATAATGCAGCGCTCAAGGTGTTTTGATGACCTGATGTATTTTTTCCAAGATCAGATTGAATCGTATCGTTTGGGTTTCGTAATACAAATTACTCAACATAGCCTCTTGAATCAGTGGACTTGAACTGAAGGTTTTGAAAGCCGTTTGCAGGTATGATCGAACGTCCTGCGGAGCGTCGACAATGGTCTTGACGACATCTGTGCGATTGTCAAGCACGTAGGTAATGTCCTCCAGATCGTGACTGGTTCGGGGATCTGTTGCTCCCCGATCGAAAAAAGCGCTGAGTTTGGTGGCAAGGAAGTAAGGTAAGGGCATTATAGCAACCCTTTGATCCTCAATGTCTACAAATTCTTTATGCTCAAAACCTGGAGCAAACCAAACATTCGAAGGCGCCCAGCCTATAGGTTGGGTGCTCATCACATCCACCAAAATATCCTTATACCGAAAACGGCAGATGACATTGTCTTCTGCTGACTGGTAGAATCCTTTATTGATAAGTGCTTCGCGAAGCGCTTCCAATTCTACCAAAGAAACCACGGAAACACTGATATCCACATCTTTGGTAGGCCGGACGTCATCTGCGGCCGGATCGTTTATGTACAAACTCACCACAGCACCACCGACGTAAATTACTTTTTCATTCAGCTCGCCCAAGGCTGTTGCTATGGTTTTGATGATGCCAAGGTTGATCGTAGTGTTTTTCATACCAGCATCTTTTTTAAGGTGTCTATTGCCAATTGTTGTTCCCTGGCCTTGCCGATGCGCAGGGCGTCAGTAAGGGCCAGGAGGGCGTACAAGGCCTGGTCTTCCTTACAGGCCTGGGGTGCCGATGAATGAAGGGGTTCGACGGCCTGACCACGTGCAGTGCCTTCTGCCCAAGGCCACACGACGGCTTCCGAACTTTGTATCAGCGCGTTCAAGGGATCGGCCGAATGGGCCGTGGCCATACCCCTCACCAAAGGCCCCGGCTTTTGCGGAAACGCGTACTTCAGGCCATATTGGAGAAATTCAAGCAAAGCGCCGTTCATCAAGTGCTTCTTATCGGCGGCCAACAGGCCTGCGAACACAGAACGCTCCAGGCTCTCGCTGATCTCGCCCGGGCTGATGTGCAGTTCGCGGGCCAAATCTTTCATCAGCCAGGGCTCCTCCTTTTTGGCGGCAATTTTGAGCAGAACCACTATGTCGTGCGGCCGCATGCCGTGGTGTTTTTTCATGTGTTGATTCTTGATTTGCAATTCGCGAATTGCAAATTTACAGAATTTTTCACATAAACTTTACATATTTATTGATTTGGGTAAGATTTGATGTCGGCAGGTTGTGGTGGAAGGGTGGAGTGGCGGGCCAAGCGGAAACCGAAATTGCCCTCGCGATAATCCGGGCCAGTTGAACGGCGTTCTGCCAAGATTAGCAACTTTGGGTCAGTGACGCGCGACCCGCCTCGAGTTACCCGACGACCGCCTTTTTTTGGGGGCGGACCTGTCGGATTAGTCTCATTGTACTTTGGGTAAGAATGGTGAAATAAATCCCAACACCACTCCTCTACGTTCCCAGTCAAGTCATGCAACCCTAACGCATTAGGTTGTAGAAGACCAACGCATTGCGTACCCTTTTCGTTTTTATTATCGTACCAGCCAACGTCTTTCACCCGATCAGACCCGGCATATTTCGTTTTTGTGAGAAACTGTCCACCAAGTGCCGCATACTCCCACTCCGCCTCTGTGGGCAGGCGGAATGCGTTGGCGGTAGGTTTGTAGTACACCGGGCCTTCGTTAGGCAGTTTGCCTTCCACCGCATAATGTTTGGTATGTGCTGCATCCGAACAATAACAGCATGTCTGTCCTACAGAAGCGTTCAACCGATTACAAAACGCCACCACATCGTACCAACTCACCCGCTCCACCGGGCGGCGTGGGCCTTCAAACCGGGAAGGGTTGCTCCCTTCGCCCATCACCGCTTCCCAAAGCGCCTGGGTGACGGGGTATTGGCCCAGCTCAAAGTCGGACAGGGTGACCTCGCGGGGGCCTTGGGTGAAGGTGCCGCCGGGGACTTCGATCATGGGGAAGGAGAAGCCGTTGGGGACGGTGATGGTTTTCATCTACCCCAACCGTTTTTTTATGGCATCCTTTACCATTTCAAAGTCGTTGTCTTTGAGCAAATTGTTCGTTTTAGCATTCATATCCTGGAAATAACCCACGAGGTCTCCAATTGAGTCTTTAATGGTTCTGATTTTATAAAACTCTTCTTGTTGAGCCTTGCCAACCTGTTGTAGAGAATTAGTTATAAGGTTGCTGTATTCTGTGAACTTTTCATTCCAATAGTTGAAATACTTCATCAAAGTCTTTGGGTCCATGAGTGAAAGGTTTTCTACACGCACCGGTAGAATTCTTTCCACAAAATTTTGTTTTTCCATTTTGCTGTTGCGGAAGATTTCATAGAGCTCCCACATGCAATAGGTAGATCGCAAGTATTCGTCGCTCATAAAGACAGCAATTAACTGTCCCTTTCCGATGGATTTCATAAAATCACTGATAAGGCCGCCGTATTGAGAATCCATCTTATCTCGAATTACGTTGAATTCCTCACTTTTCAATGAATTGTACAACTCGTCTACGATCAATTCTCTACTCTCGCCCGATTCAGTGTCATCTCCCCAAGCGTAGGAAAAATAAATCGCCTTTTCAGATTTATCAGATGGAGGTTGCACAGCGCCAGAGCTGCCAACAGGTGGTACATGCATTGGTGGAGTTGCTACATTCTCCTCCATTTCATTTAACAAATCAAGTGCATCCTTCATAATGCCGTTCCTTTCAATGTTGGCACTGGTATTGCCAATAGTTCCGCTGCGCTCTTTTCCCAACAATGTGTTGAGCCGACCCTGCAGTTGGATTATCTGGCCTTTATAGATGTCAGGTGCATTGTCGTGAAGCTGTGTAAGTGCTTCTCTTAACCTTGCCTGGGCAATCAATTGTTTGACGGAGTGCATAGAAGTGGTGGTTGATGATGTTTGAGCGAAAAAGTCTCTTTTAAGTTTTACTAACGTTTTTAGTGGAACCCACTCATCCTCCAACCAGCCTTGCGCATCAATTTCCAGATGGGCAATGTACTTGGTGGCCACCAATTCGGCTTTTATGGACTCTAACTGTTGCGCCACAGCGCCGAATAGCGCTTCCGTGTCCTTACCGAACAGATTAAGATAAACAGCCTGGTCTTCCCAATCCTCGGTTACCCAAGCGTAAGCGTTGTGACCCGGATCGTGCAGCACCACATTATTGCGCCAGATCAGGTCTTCATACACCCGTACATTGCCATGTCCTCCCCATCTTTTTACATCGACTTCTGACGGTATTTCTGCTGCGAAAGAGGCCCACCTACCCGATTGAACCGTCACGATCAGCTTGTTCACCGTTCCTGCCGGGATAAAAGGCTTGTAATGAAATTTGACCTCTAGATTAGGTTGCTTCAGGTGCGCAGGTATAAGGCGTTTTTTATTGGAGAAAAGTGCAGGCACTACGTATTCTGTTTCGCCACGGCTATTTTGTTGGTCGTAGCAGAGTTTATACGCGAGCATGAGCTGTATCATTTTGTCGCGTTCCTGCTCTGTTAGCCCGGGCATTTTTTTCTCCTTGTCCTCCTGCCATATACGATCAAGTTTTCTGCGACTCAGAACACCTTCGTGTTCTATGGCATCCACGTCCTCCACCACCCGATAAATGGCGTCTTTCACCCACGAAGGATTCAGAATGATCCAGTTTTTCAAATCCTGATTATCGCCGAAATAGATGACCGTGCCTATGCGGTCGAGGATGCGTAGCCAGTCGCGTGCTTCCTGCTCTTTTAACTTATTGGGCCGGCAGATGTCTTCCCAATAATTCTCATAGCTTATATGATTATCTTTTTGTCGGTTTTCCAACTGTCTTTTTACCTCCAGCCATTCTTTTGGGTATCTGGAAGTAAATACATCTTTACTGACCTTGGGAAGTGCGTTGCGAATAGCCTTGATAAGGTCTTCGAAATTCGTCAACTCTTCGCAACTGATTTTTTCGAAACTATCAATATTACCAAAGGTCTCTTTTATCTGACGTTGGTCGACCAAGCTTGTTTTTTCATCAATTTTATTGACCACATGAATAACAGGGCTGTGGCGGTCTTCGTCGAAACTGTACGCATTGACCATCGAAAGCCAGTATTCCAACCCCATATAATCGTCTTTTTCAGGCAAATCGTCGTGCGATGTGACATACAGGTACAGCGATTTCCGGCTGCAAAATAACTGTTGCAGTTCCCTGAATTTTCCCTGTCCCCCAAAATCCCAAATGTTCAGCAAAAAATTAATGGATTTATCGAGCTTTGTAAGAGCTGGTGGTAAATCCATTAACGGGAATGGAATAATTTCCAGACCAAACGTTCGCTCTTCCGGTTTAGGCAAAGGCGCTTTGGGATCCAGTAATTTTATTCGGATGGAGGATTTCCCCACCATGCCGTTGCCTACCAGAATCATTTTGGCTTGATGCAACGGAAGCATTTCACTTACTGCCGCGCGCTCGAGGTAGCTGATGACTGTACTAAAGGAGTTTCCTCCTTTTTCGCCTGAAATGACTTCAGGTGGGATTCCCTCAAACGCATTCCCATACACATACAACGCCTCCAACGCCTCCATGTCCAACAACCCTTCAGGCAACGCGGTCAATTTGTTCTCTTTCAACCATAGCGAGTGCAAAGCGGCCATTTTCCCGCCAAAACGAATGCTTTCCAACCCATTCCGATCCACATTCAAATACCCCAAGCGCCCAAAACCCGCCGGCAGCGACAACTCCGCCAACTGATTATCCCGCACATCCAACACCTCCAACACCGGACAATCCCCCTCAAACACCAACCGCGCCAATTTCCCGAACCGCACATTCAGCGCCTGCAAGGCCGACATGCCCGCCGGTACCACCAGCTCCGCAAACGCGCACTCGTTCAGCTCCGCCCGCACGAGGCTTTTCAGACCGCCTACCGGAAAGGAAAACGCCGTGAGCGCCCCGTTTCCGTTCAGGTTGAGGGTTTCCAGCCTCGGCAGGCCTTCCGTGGTAAAGCGGGTGAGCTTGTTGTCGCTCAGGTTGAGCGCGCGCAGTTGGGCGGGGTCGATCACCTCCAGCACCTGATCCCATTTGTCGTCGTCGATGTCCAATTTGGCTAAGTTTAGGGCGATCACATGGCTGCCGGTCTCGTCTAAGACGTATTTCGGACGTTTTTCCTCATAAGCCATGAGGCGCAAGAGGGGCCAGGCCGCTTGCTCCGGCCAATCCGGCGCAGGGTGCAGTTGCGGTTCTTTGCCAATGATGGCCTGGATGTCCTGTATGGCTTTTATCTGTTCGTCAGCGGATAGGGTCATTTTTCAAAAAAATTTTTCGGCTTCGCCGAAAGGTTAAAAAAAGAAAATCAAATATCCCGCACCGCAGGTCGGGAAAAGTTAAAAAAATAAAGGGTAAAAGGGTAAAAGTAAAAAGGGTAACCCTCATAACGCTGTCCTGGCAAGCCGGAAACCGTCGTAGCCGTTCCTGATATCAGGATCGTCGTTGAAGCGAACGGACACCCGGACATACCTGCTGCTAACGTCCCAGGAGCCCCCGCGCAACACACGGTCCGAACCATCCGACGGGCCTATTGGATCATGCTGCGCTTCCGGCGGGTATTTGCCGTACCAATCCCAACACCACTCCCACACATTTCCGCTCATGTCATACAAGCCCAGCGCATTGGGCTGCAAGAGGCCCACCGGATGGGTTTCGCCGCCGCTGTTGTCAAAGTGCCATGCAGCGTCTTTCACGCGCCCGGAGCCAGCGTAATCCGTTTTCGTTTGGCATGATCCACCCCGCGCCGCGTATTCCCATTCTGCCTCTGTGGGAAGGCGGAAAGCGCCGGGAGCGGGTTTGTAGTACACCGGGCCTTCGTTGGGCAGTTCGCCTTCCAGCGCATAAGGCTGAGCGCATTGTTCATCGGAAAAATAACAACACGGCAGGTTTTCCAGGTGATTCAGCCGGTTGCAAAACGCCACGGCGTCAAACCAACTTACCTTCTCCACCGGGCGGCGTGGGCCTTCGAAACTTGAAGGGTTGCTCCCCTCGCCCATCACCGCCTCCCAAAGCGCCTGGGTCACCGGGAATTGCGCCAACTCAAAATCGGATACGGTGACGGTGTGCACCGGTTTTTCGTTGTATTTGGAGTTTTCCGATCTGCTGCCCATTTCAAACGTACCTCCTGGCACCCGGATCATGTGCAGGTGGGGCCAGTTCAGTGTGGTATCTGGAGATAATATACGCATACCCGGCAAAAATAGGCTTTCTTTTGGGCTTGAATGGGTTAAAAAAGTGAAAATGTTGT